>ERZ795050.264-NODE-264-length-84808-cov-10.744505_pt1 | contig 84808 bp, 83 predicted proteins | sample MGYA00375134_ERZ795050 | MGnify/ENA primary metagenome ERZ795050 (study PRJEB30179, sample SAMN05720221) | activated sludge metagenome | isolation source: Anaerobic digester | place: Japan | collected 2015-05-26 ... | reverse complement strand
CGTACTGGCGCAGGCTGTCCATCCGCTCGCGCCGGCCGGTGAGGATCTTGTGCGGGTAGGTCTGGTGGCCGACGTCCCAGACGAGCAGGTCGCGCGGGGTGTCGAAGGCGTAATGGAGGGCGATCGTCAGCTCCACCGAGCCGAGGTTGGAGGAGAAGTGGCCCCCGGTCCGGGAGACGCAGCGCACGATCTCGTCGCGCAGCTCGGCGGCGAGCGGCTCGAGGTCGGCGGGCGCGAGGCGTCGCAGGTCCCGGGGGCTGTGGATCTGGTCGAGGAGGCTCATGTCAGTGATCCCGGCTGGCGAGGTAGTCGATGAGCGAGCCGAAGAGGTCGCCGGCGCGGGGCAGCGACGCTGCCACCCCCGCCGCCTCCCGGCGCAGACGGTCGAGCTCGGCACGGCTCTCGTCGAGCCCATGGAGCGCGGGGTACGTGAGCTTGTGCGCGCGCGCGTCCTTGCCGACCGTCTTGCCCAGGCTGACGGTAGTTCCCACCTGATCGAGCATATCATCGGCGATCTGGAACATCAGACCGAGCCGCTCGCCGAGCCCGGCGAGATGCGTGCGCAGCGCCGCGTCGGCGCCGGCGAGCAGCGCGCCGAGCTCGCACGCGGCGGCGATGAGCGCCGCGGTCTTGCCGCGATGGATCCGCGCGAGCGCCTGCGCCGGATCGTCCGGCCAGGCGCGCTCGGCGGCGAGATCCTCGACCTGGCCGCCGATCATCCCGGTGCTGCCGACCGCCTCGCCCACGAGCGCGACCGCGGTCCGCCGCCGGTCGGCCGCGATGCCGGCGGGCTCGCTGGCGAGCGCGGCGAGCCCGAGGGTGAGCAGGGCATCGCCCACCAGGATCGCGGTCGCCTCGTCGTACCGCTTGTGGACCGTCGGCCGGCCCCGGCGCAGGTCGTCGTCGTCGAGCGCCGGCAGGTCGTCGTGGACGAGCGAGTAGGTGTGGATCAGCTCCAGCGCCGCGCCCGCCGCGAGCACCGCGTCCTCGTCGCCCCCGGCGGCGCGGGCGCCGAGCGCCACCAGCGCCGGACGCAGCCGCTTGCCGCCGGCGAAGACGGCGTAGCGCATCGCCTCGTGCAGCGTCGCCGGCGGGGTGGCGGCCGGCGGCAGCAGCCGGTCGAGCTCGGTCTCCACCCGCGGCAGGAGCGCCGCGAGGTACTCCCGGAAAGCGTCACCGCCGCTCATCCGACCTCCCGCAGACAGAAGGGCAGGGCGAGCACCGCGAGCACCACCCGCTGCACCTCGGTGTCCCCCCAGTTGTGTTCGAAGAGGCCGGCGACCGCGAAGGCGACGAGGGCGGCGGCCACGCCCAGATGGAGATCGGCCGGACCGCGCCCCTCCCGCTCGGCGCACCGCAGCCCCCGCCACGCCTCGAGGAAGCCGGTCCCGAGGAGGGCCACCAGCGCCGTGAGCGAGAGGAGGCCGCGCTCGGCGGCGATCTGCATGTAGCTGTTGTGGAGATGCGGCACCCAGATCCGCGGCGCGGTCGCGTCCCGGTAGATCGGGTAGCGCTCCCGCACGAGGCCGGGGCCGATGCCGAGCAGCGGCTTCTCGCTCACCATCCGCGCTCCGGCGGTGAGCATGCAGAGGCGGTCGTAGTTGGAGGCGTCGCGCAGGCTGCCGATCGACAGCGCCCGCGCCACCCACGGCACCGGCGCAAGCAGGAGCACGACGAGCGCCGCCGGCAGGAGCATCGAGAGCAGCCGCGGGGCGCGGCCGACGACGAGCGTCAGCACCGCCACCAGCACCGCCACCCAGGCGGAGCGCGTCAGGCTGCCGGCGAGCGCGAGGTTGACGAGCACGAGCGCCGTGGCCCGGCTCGCCGGATGCCGCACCGTGCGCCAGAAGCGCCCCCGCTCCTCCGGGCCGCCGCTCGGCAGCACCGCCTGCGCGACGAGGAGCAGGTCGATGACCAGCAGCACCCCGGAGAAGGTCATCCAGTGCGAGAAGGGGCCACGGATCCGGCGGTCGAGATCGCCGTATCCGAACAGATACTGCGTGAGCCCGTGGAGCGCGAACGCGGTCCCCGCCACGGCGAGGATGTCCACGAGCCGGCGTACCTCCCGCTCGCCGCGGAGCGCGAGGAGCGCGAGCGGCAGCATCCCGAGAGAAAAGAGCTCCCCGACCTCCCGCAGACTCCTGGCTGGCTCGGCCGAGGCCGCCACCGCCGCGACGAGGAAGAGGCAGTAGAGCGCCGCCGCCGCGAGCACCGGCTGCCCCCGGGCGAGCCAGCCGCGCCGCCCCCTCGCGATCCACGGGAGCGCCAGGGCGGCAACGGCGAGCGTGAAGTTGGAGAGGGCGATCCCGAAGAGGGTCGCGAGGGGAGCCGCGCAGAGGGCGAACGCCCAGCGCTCCCGCCGCCCGTTCGGAGCGGGGCTCACGAGCGCGCCTGATCCAGCCACCGCCGGGCGATCCTCCGTGCCTCAGGCCCCGAGGACGCTCGCCGGCAGCGCGTCTTCCTCGAGCAGGATCGGGATGTCGGAGACGATCGGGTAGACGAGCCCGGAGGCCTCGCAGTAGAGCGCCTGCGTGACCACCGGCTCCTCGTCGCGGAAATGCTCGCGGTACTTCTCCACGAGCTGCGCTGCGACCGCCTCGGGCAGCTCCACCACGACCAGCGGCTCGCGGCTCTTCGGACAGACCAGGATCTCGAGCAGCTCGGCATCGACGGCCATCGTCCAACCTCCTTCGCGGCACCCTAGCACGGCTGGATCGCCTCCCGGGCGCACCACCCCTCCCCGGTTGATAGGCTGCGGAGTCACCGGCCGGGCGGCCGCACCGCGGCCTCCGCCCCGGGCCGGAAACCAGCCACGGAGAGCCTGCCATGCGTTCAGAGTGCACCCTCGCCCGCGCGCTCCGCCTCCCGGCGATCGCCCTCGCCGGGACCCTCTTCGCCACCGGAGCGTTTGCCGCGCCGCCGAAGCCGGCCGCCGCGCCCAGGCCCGAGGCGGCCAAGCCCGCCGCGCCGCAGCCCCTCACCGCCGAGACCCTCTGGAAGCTCGCGCGGCTCGGGGCGCCCACGATCTCCCCGGATGGCGCGTCCGCGGTGGTCGCCATCACCCGCTACGACCTCGAGAAGGACAAGGGGCTCACCGACCTCTGGCTGGTGCCGACCGCGGGCGGCGAGGCCCGCCAGCTGACCACCCACGAGGCCGCCGACTCGAGCCCGCTCTGGAGCCCGGACGGCAACTGGATCGCCTTCTCCTCGCAGCGCGACGGCGACGACGCCCCGCAGCTCTACCTCCTCCCCGTGGCCGGTGGCGAGGCCCGCCGTCTCACGCAGGTGCCGACCGGCGCCGGCGCCGCGAGGTGGTTCCCCGACTCCTCCCGCCTCGCCTTCACCACCCGGATCTGGGAAGACCTCCCGGGCTGGGAGGATCAGGGCAAGCGGCTCAAGGAGCGGAAGGAGTCGAAGGTGAGCGCCCGGGTCTGGGATCGCCCGCCGGTGACCTCGTGGGATCACTTCGTCGACGACCGCAAGGCGCACCTCTACTCGATCGCGATCACCGGCGGCGAGCCCGTCGCGATCACCCGCGGCAGCGGCCGCTCGCTCGGCGCCGAGGGCGGCTCGTTCGACATCTCCCCCGACGGCACCGAGGTGGCGTTCACCACCGACATCGATCCGACCGGCGTCGACTCGAACCACGACGTCTTCGTCATCCCCGCCACCGGCGGCACCCCGCGCAACCTCACCACCGACAACCCGGCGAGCGACGGCAACCCGCTCTACTCCCCCGACGGGCGTTACCTCGCCTTCAGCCGGCAGACGATCAAGGGGTTCTACGCCGACCGGGCGCGACTCGTCCTCCACGACCGCGCCGCCGGCACGAACCGGGTGCTGACCGACGCCTGGGACCGGTCGGTCGACGGCCTCGTCTGGACCCCCGACAGCACGGCGCTTTACGGTGCGATCGACGACGCCGGCACGATCCGCATCTACCGGATCGACGCGGCGAGCGGCGCGCCCACGCCCCTGACCGCCGAGCGCAGCTTCTCCGGCCTCGCGCTCGCCGCCGACGGTAAGACGCTCGTCGCGATCCGCGAGTCGTTCGTCGAGCCCCCGACGCTCGTGCGGGTCGATCTGGCGACCGGCGCCGCGACCCAGCTCTCCACCTTCAACGACGAGCTGCTCGCCGGCGTCGAGTGGGGCACCTACGAGAGCGTCACCTACACCGGGGCGCGGGGCGAGCCGGTGCAGATGTGGGTCAACTACCCGCCCGGCTTCGATCGCACGAAGAAGTACCCGCTCTACCTGATCCTCCACGGCGGACCCCACAGCGGGATCCCCGACGCCTGGCAGCCGCGCTGGAACGCGCAGATCTTCGCCGGCTGGGGGTACGTCTCGGCCTGGCACAACTTCCACGGCTCGAGCGGCTTCGGGCAGGAGTTCACCGACTCGATCAACCCGCTGCAGTCCGAGCTGCCGTACGAGGACACGATCCTCGCCGCCAGGTGGTTCGCGGCGCAGCCGTGGATCGACGCCGACCGGATGGCAGCCGGTGGCGGCAGCTTCGGCGGCTACCTCGCCTCGGTCCTCCTCGGCCGCGAGCACCCGTTCAAGACCCTCATCGCCCACGCCGCGGTCTACAACTGGTACACCCAGTACGGCGCGGACTACGGCGCGGGGAAGCGGCGGGAGGGGGAGTTCTGGGAGCAGCCGGAGATCTGGCAGACCTCCTCGCCCCACTTCGCGGCCGGCAACTTCAGGACCCCGACGCTGGTCATCCACGGCCAGCTCGACCAGCGGGTGCCGGTCAACCACGGCATCGAGCTCTTCCACACCCTGCAGAACCGGGGGGTGAAGAGCCGCCTCGTCTACTTCCCCGACGAGAACCACTGGATCCTGAAGCCGAACAACTCGCTCTTCTGGTACTCGACCTGCAAGGAGTGGCTGGCCGGCTACCTCGGCAGCGGCTCCTGAGCGGCCGGGAGGGCGCCATCCCCGTGCTAAGCTGCCGGGGCCTCCGGGTCGCCGGAGGCCCCAGACAGGGGATCCCCGCATGAACACCTCCTTCTGGCACGGCAAGCGTGTCTTCGTCACCGGCCATCCCGGCCCGACCGGCACGGGGCGCCGCGAGGCGATCGCGTGAGCACGCCCGGCTGCCGGTTCTGCGGCGCGCCGCTCGAGCTCGTCCTCGCCGACCTGGGCTCCTCGCCGCTCGCCAACTCCTATCTCCCGCCCGCGGCGCTCGCCGGCGCCGAGCGGTTCTTCCCGCTCCGCACCCTGGTCTGCACCCGCTGCTGGCTCGCCCAGCTCCCCGCCGCCGCCACCCCCGAGGAGATCTTCAGCGACTACGCCTACTTCTCCTCGTTCTCAGAGAGCTGGCTCGCGCACGCCCGCGACTACGTGGCGATGGCGAGCGAGCGGTTCGCGCTCGGGGGCGAGAGCCTCGTGGTGGAGGTGGCGAGCAACGACGGCTACCTGCTGCGCTGGTTCGCCGCGCGCGGGGTGCCGGTGCTCGGCATCGAGCCGGCGGCCAACATCGCCCCGGCCGCCGAGGCGGCGGGGGTGCCAACCCTCGTCCGCTTCTTCGGCTCCGCGCTGGCGCGCGAGCTCGCCGGCGCCGGGAAACGGGCCGATCTCCTGCTCGGCAACAACGTGCTCGCCCATGTGCCGGACCTCGTCGATTTCGTCGCCGGGCTGAAGCTCCTCCTCGCTCCGGACGGGGCGCTCACGATGGAGTTCCCCCATCTCGTGCGCCTGGTCGAGGGGAACCAGTTCGACACGATCTACCACGAGCACTTCTCCTACTTCTCGCTCGTCGCGGTGGAGCGGGTCTTCGCCGCCGCCGGGCTCACGCTCTTCGACGTCGAGGAGCTGCCCACCCACGGCGGCTCGCTGCGGATCTTCGCGCGGCACACGGAGAGCGACCGCTTCCCGGTGAGCCCGCGGGTCGGCGAGCTCGCCGCCCGGGAGCGGGCGCTCGGGGTGGAGAGCGCCGCCTGGTACGAGGGGTTCGCGGAGCGGGTGCGGGAGACGAAGCGCGGGCTGCTCGACTTCCTGATCCGGGAGCGGCGTGCGGGGCGGACGGTGGCCGGCTACGGCGCCCCGGCGAAGGGCAACACGCTGCTCAACTACTGCGGGATCCGCACCGATCTGCTCGACTACACCGTCGACCGCAGCCCGCACAAGCAGGGGCACTTCCTGCCCGGCACCCGGATCCCGATCCACGCGCCGGAGCGGATCTTCGAGACCAAGCCCGACTACCTGCTGATCCTGCCGTGGAACCTGCGCCGGGAGATCGCCACGCAGATGGCCGGGATCCGCGAGTGGGGCGGGCGGTTCGTGGTCGCGATCCCCGAGGTGGAGGTCTTCTGATGCGCTTCCGTCCGACCCCGCTGCCCGGCGTGGTGGTGGTCGAGCCGGAGCCGCATGCCGACGAGCGGGGGCTCTTCGCCCGCACCTTCTGCGCCGAGGAGTTCGAGCGCGCCGGCCTCGAGCCGGAGCTCGCGCAGTGCTCGACCTCGTTCAGCCACCGGCGCGGCACGCTCCGCGGCCTCCACTACCAGGCCGCCCCGTTCGGCGAAGACAAGCTCGTGCGCTGCACCCGGGGGCGGATCTGGGACGTCGCCCTCGACCTGCGCCCCGAGTCGCCGGCCTACCTGCGCCACTTCGCGCTCGAGCTCTCGGCGGAGAACCGCCTCCAGCTCTACCTGCCGCCGCAGGTCGCCCACGGCTTCCTCACCCTCGAGGACGGCTGCGAGGTCAGCTACGCGATGAGCGTGCCGTACGTCGCCGAGGCGGCGCGGGGGGTGCGCTGGAACGATCCGGCCTTCGGCATCCCCTGGCCGGAGCCGGTCGTGGTGATCTCCGAGCGCGACCGCGACTACCCCGACTTCACCCCCTGAACGACCCGGGGCGCGAGACCGTGCCGCCCTCCACCCCCCCCCCGCAAAACGGCTGGCACCTTGCGCGGCAAAGCGGCTGGCACCTTCCGGAGGGGCGGCTGCAAAGCGGCTGGCACCCTGCGGGGGGGTGGTGGCTCGTGGTGGCGGCGGTGGTCGGCATGGTGCTGGCGCATCATGCTTCCCTCTTCGCCCGGGCGCCGCTCTTCGACGAGCGGATCTACCTCGGGGCGTTCGCCCGCTGCCTCGCCGGCGGCTCCGCCTGGGCCGACCCCTGGTTCCTCTACCCGCCGCCGTTCGCCGCGGCCGGGGCGGGGTTGCTCCGTCTCTTCGGCGAGATCGGCCTGCTCGCCCTCCTGCGAGCGCTCAACCTCGCCGCCGTCGCCCTGCTCGTCACCCGCGGGGTGGCGTTCCTGCCCGGCGGGCGGTGGACCAGGCGCCTCGTGGCCGCCGCGATCGGCGCGCTCTCGCCAGCGATCGGCGACGCCTTCGCCTTCGGGAACCTCTCCCCCCTCTTCGGCGCCCTCGCGCTCCTCCCCCTCGCCTGGGCCTCCCGCGCGCCCGCGGTGGCGGGCGGGCTGCTCGGAGCGGCGATCGTCGCCAAGCCGACCGGCGCCGTGCTCCTGCCGCTCCTCGCCGCGGCCCGCGGGCGGCTCCGGCGCCGGGCCGCTTTCGTCGCGGCGGCGGTTGCCGCGCTGCTCCTCGCCGCAACTGCCCGTGAGCTCCCCGCATTTCTCGCGGCGGCCTCGGAAGCCGCTGCCGGCGTGCCCCGCGGCAGCCTCTCGCCGGTCGAGATCGTCCGCCTCCTCGGCCTCCGGCTGCCGCCATTCCTCCTCTTCGCCGTCGTCGCCCTCGCCGCGGCCGCCGCCGCCCGCCGGGTGCGCGACGGGGGCGGGCTCCTGCTCCTCGGGGCGGTCGCGGCGCCACTCTCCCTGCCGCTCGTCTGGAGCCACACCCTGCTGCTCACGCTCCCGGTGCAGGGAGCGGCGCTCGGCGCGGCCCTCGACGACGTGCGCAACGCCGCACCGGGCACCAGCCGGCGGCGAGCGGGGCTCACCCTCGCCGCGCTCCTCACCGCCTGCCTGGCGCTCCACACCGCCTACGGCCTCGCCGGCGGCGCCGCCGGGCTGGCGCCGCCCCTCCAGGCGCTCCTCCTCGCCCTCCCGACCTTCTCCCCCCTCGCGCTCCTCCTCTGGCTCGCCGGCCGGCAGCGGCATCGAGAAGACGGCCCCGCGGCGTGACCCGGCATCCCGGGCACGGGCTCTCTCCGGCGCCACGCGCGGGCGGGTCAGGAGCGCTGCAGAGGTGCTACGCTGCCGTGGTTTGGCGCCCCGAACCGCCACCCGACCGAGAAGGGAAACGAACATGCGCGTCGCCATCACCGGACACCAGGGGTTCATCGGCAGCGTCCTCGCCCCGCTCCTCACCGCCGCCGGTCACGAGGTGAAGGCCCTCGACACCGGCTTCTTCGCCGCCTGCGGCTTCGGCAGCCTGCAGCGCGCCGAACCGCCCGGCCGGTGGGACCTCCGGAACGCGACCGCCGCCGATCTCGCGGGTTGCGAGGCGGTGATCCACCTCGCCGGCCTCTCGAACGATCCCCTCGGCGACCTCGACCCCGAGCTGACCTACGCGATCAACCTGCACGGCTCGCTCCACCTCGCGCGGCTGGCGAAGGAGGCCGGCGTCACGCGCTTCCTGTTCGCCTCCTCGTGCAGCAACTACGGCGCCTCGGGAGGGGACGCGCTCCTCGACGAGGAGTCGCCGCTCGCCCCGATCACGCCGTACGCGATCTCGAAGGTGGAGACCGAGCGCGGGCTGCTCGAGCTCGCCGACGACCGCTTCAGCCCGGTGCTCCTGCGCAACGCCACCGCCTACGGCGTCTCGCCCCGCCTGCGGGTCGATCTCGTGCTCAACAACCTCGTCGCCTGGGCGGTGACGACGGGCCAGATCGTGCTCCAGAGCGACGGCACCCCGTGGCGGCCGATCGTGCACGTCGAGGACATCGCCCGCGCCTTCCTGCTCCTGCTCACCGCGCCGCGCGAGCTCGTCCACGCCGAGGCGTTCAACATCGGCGGCACCGCCGAGAACTACCGGATCCGCGAGCTCGCCGAGATCGTCGGCGAGACGGTGCCCGGCTGCACCCTCGCCTTCGCCGAGGGCGCCGGCCCCGACCCGCGCAACTACCGCGTCAGCTGCGCCAAGCTCGAGGGCCGCTTCCCGGAGTTCCGGCTCCGCTGGAACGCGCGCAATGGCGCCGCGCAGCTTGCGGCGGCCTACCGGGAGCAGGGCTTCGACCGCGCGGCCTTCGACGGCCCGCGCTTCAAGCGGCTCGGCCGGATCCGCGAGCTGCTCGCCGCGGGCGAGCTCGACGCGGGCCTGCGCTGGCAGGCCTGAAGCACGCGCCGCCGCGGATAGACTCCCGGCCATGACCGCCCCGGAACCGAAGGCCGCCGATCTCGCGCGCGGCCGGGAGATGCACGCGCTCGCGGCACGGCTCTTCGCGCTGCCGCGCAGCCTCACCGGCGACGGCGTGCGGGCGACGCTCGCCGCGCTCGGCGAGCTCGTGCCGCTCACCGTCGTCGAGGTGCCCACCGGCACCCCGGTGCTCGACTGGACGGTGCCGAAGGAGTGGAACCTGCGCCGCGCCGTGCTCCGCGGCCCGGGCGGCGAGATCGTCGCCGACACCGCCCGGCGGAATCTCGAGGTCGTCGGCTACAGCGTGCCGGTGCGCGGCCGCTTCCCGCTCGCCGAGCTCCGCCCCCGGCTCCACTCGCTGCCCGACAAGCCCGACCTCGTCCCCTACCGCACCAGCTACTGGCAGGAGAGCTGGGGGTTCTGCCTGCCGCACCGGGTGCTCGCGGCGCTCCCCGACGGGGAGTACGAGGTCGAGATCGACACCACCCTCGCCGACGGCCACCTCACCTACGGCGAGCTGCTCCTGCCCGGCGCGAGCCCGGCGGAGATCCTCGTCTCCTGCCACGTCTGCCACCCGGCGCTCGCCAACGACAACCTCTCCGGCCTCGCGGTGAGCGCCTTCCTCGCCCGCGAGCTCGCCGGCCGCGAGCGGCGCTGGAGCTGGCGCTTCCTCTGGGCGCCGGGGACGATCGGCGCGATCGCCTGGCTCGCCCGCAACGAGGCGGTCACCGCCCGGATCCGCGCCGGCCTCGTGGCCGCGAACCTGGGCGACCCCGGGGCGTTCCACTACAAGCGGAGCCGCCGGGGGGATACCGAGATCGACCGGGCGGTGGAGATCGCCCTCCGCGATCTCGGGGTGCCGCACGCGCTCGAGGAGTTCGTGCCGTTCGGCTACGACGAGCGTCAGTACTGCTCCCCCGGCTTCGACCTGCCGGTCGGCCTCCTCTCGCGCACCCCCTGGGGGCGCTTCCCCGAGTACCACACCTCGGCCGACGATCTCGACTTCATCCGGCCGGAGGCGCTCGCCGGCTCGCTCGCGGTCTACCGGGCGGTCGCCGGGGTGCTCGAAGGGAACCGCCGCTTCCGCAACCTCTCGCCGAAGGGCGAGCCGCAGCTCGGGCGGCGCGGCCTCTACCGCGCCCTCGGCGGCGACGACCGCGGCCGGGAGCGGGAGCTCGCGCTGCTCTGGGTGCTCAACCAGTCGGACGGCGGGCCCGATCTCCTCGCCATCGCCCGCCGTTCGGGGCTCCCCTTCGAGCGGCTGCGGGAGGCCGCCGCGGCGCTCGCGGCGGCCGGGCTCATCGCTCCGGATCCGGACTGAGCGGCTCGCGGCAGAGGCGGCGCACCGCCCGGCGGGCCGCCTCGCCGTCGACCACCGCCGAGAGCTCGTCGCCCGGCTCGAGCCGGGTGTCGCCGCGCGGCAGCAGCAGCCGCTCCCCCCGCCGCACGGAGGCGACTACCGCCTCCCGCGGCCACGGCACCTCGGCGATCGTCCGGCCGGCGGCCGCCGCTCCCGGCGCGATCACCACCGCCTCCGTCGCCACCCCGGAGAGGGCGTCGAGCTGCACCTCGCTCGCCCGCTGGCGGAGCGCCGTGCGCCGCGCGAGCGCGAGGGTGTAGACCCGCGCCACGTCGGTGCGGTAGAGCACGCCGACGAGCCGGCCGGGGTCGTCGCGGGCGACGACCGGCAGCCGGGCGACGTCGCGGGCCCCCATCTGCCGGAGCGCGTCGGCCAGCGAGTCGTCGGGGAAGGCGGTGAGCGGCTCGCGGGTCGCCACCTCGCCCACCGGCGTGCTGCCGGGCAGGCCGGCCTGCCCGGCGCTTTGGAGATCGTGGACCGAGAGCACGCCGGCGAGCCGGCCGCCGGCGGTGACGACCGGGGCGCCGTGGAGACGGGCGCGCCAGAGCCGTTCGCTCGCGCTGTCGAGGCTCTCCCCGGCGTCGAGCACCACCGGCTCGGTGTCCATCACCTCCCCCACCGGGAGATGGTTGAGCAGGTCGATGTCCCGCCCCCGTTCGAGGCGCACGCCGCGCCGGGCGAGGGTACGGGTGTAGACCGACTCGCCGGCGAGCCGGCGCGAGACGAGGATGCTCGCGAGCACCGCGAGGAGCGCCGGCAGCAGCACGTGGTAGTCGCCGGTCAGCTCGAAGAGCAGGAGGATCGCGGTGATCGGCGCGTGCACCGCCCCGGCGAGCACCGCCGCCATCCCCACGAGGGCGAAGAGCCCGAGGGAGAAGCCGGGCAGCAGCAGGGCGAGGAGCTGGCCGAAGAGGCCGCCGAGCACGGCGCCGAGGAAGAGGGCCGGCGCGAAGAGCCCGCCCATGAAACCGGCGGCGAGACAGAGCGCGGTGAAGAAGAGCTTGAGGGCGAGCAGCGCCGCGAGGTGGGGGCTCGACATCGCCGCCCCGGTGAGCACCCGTTCGATCGTGCCGTAGCCGACGCCGAAGATCTCGGGAAACCAGACCCCGGCCAGCCCGAGGAGGAGCCCGGCGCCGGCGGCCGTCTGCCACTTCGGCCGGCCGAGCCGCCGGATCCGCTCCGAGAGCCCGTCGAGCGCCCCGATGTAGGCCGCCGCGACCCCTCCCGCGAGCAGCCCGAGGAGGGCGAAGAGCGGGAGCTCGGCCGCCGAGTAGTCCGGGTAGTCGGGCACCGGGAACGCCGGATGGAGGCCCATGAGCGCCTGGGTCACCGCCGCCGAGGAGATCGACGCGAGGGCGATCGTGCCGAAGGCGGCGCCCGCGAACTCGCCGAGGACGATCTCGAGCGCGAAGAAGAGGCCGGCGAACGGGGCGTTGAACGCCGCCGCCACCCCCGCCGCGGCCCCCGCGGCCACCAGCGCCCGGGTCCGTTCGTCGGAGAAGCGCAGCCCCTGCCCGAGCGCCGAGCCGAGGTTCGCGCCGACCTGCACCGACGGGTCCTCCGGCCCCACCGAGGCGCCCGAGCCGATCGCGAGCGAGGCGGCGAGGACCTTCCACGGCGAGCGCCAGTAGCGCAGCCGGCCGCCGGCGAGCGCGGTCGCCTCGATCACCCCGGCAACCCCGTGGTGGCGCTCGGCGCGAACGAGGTGGCTGACGATGAGCGCCACGGCCACCCCGCCGACCGCCGGCAGCAGCACCACGTGCCACGGTCCGAGAAAGCCGAGGAGGACGCTCCCGCGGCCAAAGAAGAGCTCCTGCCAGAGCGCGATCAGCCGCTTGAAGACCCAGACGCCGAGCGCCGCGCCGGCCCCGAGGAAGATCGCGGCCGCGGCGAGCACCCAGCTCTCGGGAGGCCGGTACCGGTCGAGCCAGCGGGCGAGGGGCCCGAGCCCCGGCCGGCGGGCGCGGTCCGGTCTGTCGCTCGGCTCCGGCATCCGTGTTTCATACCATGCAACCGCCCGGCGCAAGCTCCGGATACGATCCGCACGACCCAGGAGGTACCGATGGCACGCACCCGCCAGCTCCCATTCGCCGCTCTCCTTCTCGCCCTGCTGTTCACCGCCGCCCTCGCCGCCCCGGCCACGGCCTGGGGCCCGACCGGGCACCGGACGATCGCGCTCCTCGCCGCCGGGCAGCTCTCCCCCGCCGCCGCGGCCGCGGTCGCCGAGCTGCTCGGACCCGACTCGCTGCCCGAGATCGCGAACTGGGCCGACGAGATCCGCTCCGATCCCGCCTGGCGTTTCAGCGAGCCGTGGCACTACGTGACGATCCCCGACGGCCAGACCTACGCCGAGGCCGAGAAGAGCCCGGACGGCGACGTGGTCGAGGCGATCGACCGCTTCGGCGCGATCCTCGCCGACCGCGCCCGCCCGCTCGCCGAGCGGCAGGAGGCGCTGCGCTTCGTCGTCCATTTCGTGAGCGACATCCACCAGCCGCTCCACGTCGGCCGCGGCAACGACCGCGGCGGCAACGACGAGGCGGTCGGCTTCTTCGGCGAGCTGACGAACCTGCACGCGCTCTGGGACGGCGGGATGATCGACAGCTCCCGCCTCTCCTACACGGAGCTGGCCGGCTTCGTCGATCCCCCCACGTCCGCGCAGCTCGCGGCCTGGCGCTCGGGCACCCCGGCCGACTGGGCGCAGGAGTCGTTGGCGCTCCGCCCCCGGATCTACGACCTCGGCAACCAGCGCCTCGGCTACGAGTACCGGTGGCGCAACTGGCCGGTGATCCTCGAGCAGCTCGCGAAGGCCGCGACCCGTCTCGCCGGCCGCCTCGAGCAGTACCTCGCGACCCCCTGAGGAGAGGACCGCGCCCGCCGCTCAGTGACCGAGCGCGCCGAGGTCCGGGGGAACGCCCGGCGCCGGGCGGCCGGACTCTCCGGCGGCCGGGAAACGCCGCGGGATCAGCGCCACCACAACTACGGTGAGGAGCGCCACGGCGAGCGCCCCGGCGTAGACGTGGCGCGTCGCCGCCCAGAGCGCCCGGCGGAGATACTCCATCGCCGCTCCCGGGAGCGGCTCCCCCTGCCCGGCCAGCGCGCCGACCACCGAGTCGACGTCGGCCGGCAGCACCGCACGGATCGCCTCGGGGGCGGTCGTGAGCCGCTGTGCGAGGGTGTGGTTGAACGCCGCGCCGAAGAGCGCGGCGCCCAGGCTCTGGCCGAGGTAGCGCGAGAAGATGTTGGCGCTCGTGACCACCCCCCGCTGGTGCCAGGTCACCGTGGACTGCCCGCCGACGAGCAGCGGCGTCGAGAGCAGCCCGAAGCCGGCGCCGAGCAGGAGCTGGCCGGCGAAGAGCGGCAGCAGCCGGCCCGGGTAGGTGACCAGGAGGAAGGCGCCGACCGCGAGCACCACGAGCACCGCCCCGGCGAGGCCGACGTCGCGGAAGCCGGTGCGCAGGTAGAACCGGCCGGAGAGCGAGGAGGCGACCGGCCAGCCGATGCTCATCCCGGCGAGCAGCAGCCCGGCGGTGATCGCCCCCAGCCCGAGCACCGCCTGCCCGAAGGTGGGCAGGAAGGTGGTCGGCGCCATCAGCACGATCCCCATGCCGATCATCGCCAGGTTGCTGCCGGCGAGCGTGCGGTGGCGCCAGAGCCAGGGGGGCATGATCGGCTCCGCCGCCCGCCGCTCGACCCAGACCGTCGCCGCCGCGAGGAGCGCCGCGAGCGTGAAGACGAACGCGCTCTGCCGTGAGAGCCAGGGCCACGCCTGTCCCCCTTCGAGGAGGCCGAAGACGAGCGTGCCGCCGGCGAGCAGCGTCAGCAGCGCGCCCGCCCAGTCGATCCGGTGCCGCTCGGGCACCGTCTCCTCGTGCAGGAAGCGGACGAGCAGCGGCAGCGCGACCGCCCCCACCGGCAGGTTGACGAGGAAGATCCACGGCCACGAGGCGTACTCGACGAAGGCGCCGCCGAGCGTCGGGCCGAGGATCGCCGCCACCCCCCAGACGCTCGAGAGCCACCCCTGGATCCGGGCCCGCTCGCGCACCGTGTAGAGGTCGCCGGCGAGCGTGTTCACGGTGGCCATGATCGAGCCCGCGCCGAGCCCCTGCAGGCCGCGGAAGACGATCAGCGTCACCATGCTCCAGGCGAACGCCGAGGTGACCGAGCCGGCGAGGAAGACGAGGATCCCCCCCACGAGCACCGGCTTGCGGCCGACGAGGTCGGCGAGCTTGCCGTAGACGGGGATCGTCACCGTCTGCGCGAGCAGGTAGATCGAGAAGACCCAGGAGAAGAGCGAGAAGTCGCCGAGATCGGCGACGATCTGCGGGATCGCGGTGGAGACGATGGTGGTGTCCATCGCCGCCAGCATCACGGTCGCCATCAGCGCCATGAGGATCCACCGCCGCCGCCCGGGATCGAGCGGCGGAACCGGGACGTCACGCCCCGGACTGGGTGGGTTCGCGGCGGTCACGGCGGGAGTTTACGGGTGACGTCCCGGAGGCGCGAACCGAGGGGGGCGGCGGGCGCGGGACGGGCTCAGCGCAGCGTCTCGCAGGCGTCCGGATCCCCCGTCTCCATGCCGCGCCGCAGCCAGGCGACCCGCTGGGCGGAGGAGCCGTGGGTCCAGCTCTCCGGCTGCACGGTGCCGGTGGCCCGCCGCTGCAGCCGGTCGTCGCCGATCGCCGCCGCCGCGGCGAGCCCCTCCTCGACGTCGCCCGGTTCGAGCAGCTGCCGCTCGTGGTGGGCGTGATACGCCCAGACGCCGGCGAGGCAGTCGGCCTGCAGCTCGAGCGCCACCGAGTACTGGTTCGCCTCGGCGCGGGAGCCCGACCGCTGCTGGGCCGAGTGCACCTGATCCGAGATCCCGAGCAGGTTCTGCACGTGGTGCCCCACCTCGTGGGCGATCACGTACGCCTGCGCGAAGTCGCCCGGCGCGCCGAAGCGGCGATCGAGCTCGTCGAAGAAGGAGAGATCGAGGTAGACCTTCTGGTCGGCGGGGCAGTAGAACGGCCCGCTCGCGGCGCTGCTGAAGCCGCAGGCCGACTGCACCGCTCCGGTGTAGAGCACGAGCGTCGGCGGCCGGTAGCGGACGCCGGCCCGCGCGAAGAGCGCGCTCCAGGTCTCCTCGAGGTCGGCGAGCACGACCGAGGCGAAGCGGCCGAGCTCGTCACCCGGGGGCGCCACCTCTCCCGGAAGCTGCGGACCGCTCTGCGGCACCTGCACCGAGGTCGTCTCGAAGAGCTGCAGCAGCGCGAGCGGATCCTGGCCGGTGACGAACGAGAGCAGCAGGACGAGCAGCAGCCCGCCGCAGCCGATCCCCGCGCCGGTCCGCATCGCGGGCCCGCGCCCGCGGCGATCCTCGACGTTCGTGCTCTCTCTGCGGCCTTGCCAGCGCATCCCCGTCCTCCTGACTCCGTCCGGCCCGGAGCCTACCAATCCCGCCGCCGGAACGGCATCCTCGGCCGCCGGCTCAGCCCGCGTCCTCCCGGTAGCGGCCGCGCAGGCTCTCGAAGCGGCGCTGCCGCCAGAGACCGCTCCGGTGGGCGAGATAGCGGGCGAGCAGCCAGAGGATCCCGAAGCCGTACCGGGTCGAGGCCCAGAACCCGGCCGAGGAGGCCTCGGGGAAGTAGCGGGTCGGCACCGGCACCTCGACGATCCGGAACCCCGCCGCCACCACCTGCGCCAGGATCTCCTGATCGAAGATGAAGCGGTCGGAGTTGGCGGTGAAGGCGACCGCTTCGAGCACCTCCCGCCGGTAGGCGCGGTAGCCGGTGTGGTATTCGGAGAGGGCGAGGCCGAAGGCGAGGTTCTCGAGCCCGGTGAGGAACCGGTTGGCCAGGTACTTCCACCACGGCATCCCGCCGGCGAGCGCGCCGCCCCCCTTCAGGCGCGAGCCGAGGACGACGTCGGCCGCCCCCTCCCGCAGCGGCCGCACGATCTCCGGCAGCAGGCGCGGGTCGTACTGGTAGTCGGGGTGGACCATCACCACCAGATCCGCCCCCTCCCGCAGCGCCTCGGCGTAGCAGGTCTTCTGGTTCGCGCCGTAGCCGTAGTTGCGGTCGTGGACGAAGAGCTTCAGATCGAGCTCCCGGGCCACCGCCACCGTGTCGTCGGTCGAGCCGTCGTCGACCAGGATCACGAGGTCGTAGCTCTCTCTCGGCAGCTCCTGATAGGTGAGCCGCAACGTCCGCCCGGCGTTGAACGCCGGCATCACCACCACCACCCGCGGCGGCCGCGCCTCACCAGCGGCAGGAGTCCCGGAAAGAGCCACGGGAGGATTCTACGTGGCGCGGCGCTAGGTCCGGGCCGGCCGGTCGACGCGGGGGAGGGAGACCTCCGGGCTCGTGCGGAGGGCGAAGCGGAGGGGCCAGGCGGCGGCTTCGCCGGCGTAGTCGACGCCGACCCGGGGTCCCGTCACGATCTCGGTGGCGGCGACCGGCTCGCCCGCGAGGAGCGCGAGAGGCTGGCGGGGGCCGAAGCGCGTGCCGTCGAGCGCGCGGTCGATCGCGAGCGCTTGGCAGAGGCGGGCCGGGCCGCCGGCGAGCGCCCGGCGGGAGGCGGGCGGGGTGAGGCCGCGGTGGCGGAGCATCCGCTCGGTTCCCGCGAGCGCCTCGCCGGCGCGCAGGAGCACCGCGCCGCCCCGGCCATCGAGGTTCGTGACCACGTTGAGGCAGTAGTGCAGGCCGTAGATGAAGTAGACGTAGGCGTGCCCGGCGGAGAGGTAGAGCGAGGCGTTGCGCGCGGTGCGGCGGCCGGCCCAGGCGTGGCTCGCGCGGTCGCTCGCGCCGAGGTACGCCTCGGTCTCCACGAGCCGGAGGACGAGCCGCTCCCCGTCCGGCAGCCGCCGCACGAGGCGGGCACCCAGGAGCGCCCGGGCCACCTCGGCCGGGGGGCGGGCGAAGAACGATACCGGCAGCGGCCGGCCTGGTTCCGGAGCCTTCACGGGGCCGAACCTTAGCGCAGGGCGCGCTATGCTTCGGGGATGGCGACCATTCTCCTGACCGGCGGCGCGGGTTTCATCGGTTCGCACCTGGCCGATGCCTTTCTCGCGGCGGGCCACCGCCTCCTGGTGCTCGACAGCCTGGTCACCGGCCGGCGGGAGAACGTGCCGGCGGGGGCGGAGTTCCTCCACCGCGACCTGCGCGACGAGGGGCTCGAGGAGATCCTCACCCGGGCCGGGGTCGAGATCGTGAGCCACCATGCCGCGCAGGCGAACGTGCGGGTTTCGGTCGACGATCCGCTCGTCGATGCCCAGGCGAACATCCTCGGCTCGCTCCGGCTCGTCATGGCCTGCCGGCGGGCCGGGGTGCGGCGGCTCCTCTTCGCCTCGAGCGGCGGCACCGTCTACGGCGAGCAGGAGCGCTTCCCCTGCGACGAGAGCCACCCGACCCGCCCGACCAGTCCGTACGGCTGCGCCAAGCTCGCGGTCGAGCAGTACCTCGGTGCCTACGGCGCGATCGGCGACCTCGAGCCGGTGGTGCTCCGCTACGCGAACGTCTACGGCCCCCGCCAGGATCCGCAGGGGGAGGCGGGGATCGTCGCGATCCTCGCCGAGAAGTTCCTCACCGGCTCGCCGCCCCGGATCTTCGGCGACGGCACCCAGACCCGGGACTACGTCCACGTCTCCGACGTCGTCGCCGCGAACCTCGCGCTCGTCGCCGACTGGCGCCCCGGGACGTACAACGTCGGCACCGGGATCGAGACCTCGCTCAACGACCTCTACGCCCTCGTCGCCCGCGAGCTGGGTGCCGCCACCGCCCCGGTGCACCTGCCGGCGGTGGCCGCCGAGCTCGCCCGCAACAGCCTCGACGCCTCCCGCCTCGCCGCGAGCCACGGCTGGCGGCCGCGGCTCGCCTTCGCCGAGGGACTCGCGCTCACCCTCCCCTTCTACCGGAAGAAGTACGCCTCCGGCGCCTGACAAGCCCCCCGCGATGCCGCTGCCCGAGCTGTTCGCCGAGCTGCCCGCCCCCTTCCGGCCGGAGTACGACCCCGCGGCCCCGTGGAACCTTCTCGGCGCACCGCTCGACGCCCTCCTCGACGCTCTCCCCTCCGAGCAGATCGCCTGCGCGATCGGGCCCGGCGTCCACCTGCGCGGCGACCGGATCGCGATCGGCAAGGGGACGCGGATCCTGCCCGGGGCGGTGATCGAGGGGCCGATCTGGATCGGCGAGGAGGTCGAGATCCGGCCCGGGGCGTACCTGCGCGGCGGCTGCTGGCTCGGCGACGGCGCGGTGGTCGGCGCCAGCACCGAGGTGAAGCGCTCGATCCTCCTGCCCGGCGCCCACGCCCCGCATCTGAACTACGTGGGCGACTCGGTGCTCGGCCGCGGGGTGAACCTCGGCGCCGGCACGATCCTCTCGAACTTCCGCCACGACGGGCGGGAGATCGCGCTGCCGCTCGGCGGCGGGCAGCGTCTGCCCACCGGGCGGCGGAAGCTCGGGGCGATCCTCGGCGACGGGGTGGCGACCGGCTGCAACTGCGTCCTCCACCCGGGCACCGTGGTCGGCGCCGGCACCCACCTCTACCCCGGCGTGCAGCTGCGGGCGGGAGTCTGGCCCGCAGGCGCGATCGTCAAGCTCCGGCAGGAGCTCGAGATCGTCACCCGCACCTGAGGTTCAGGGCGCTGCGACCACGACCAGCGTCTGGTCGTCTTCGGCCGCGCGGCCCGCGGTGAACCGGTCGATGTCCTCGTAGATGCCGTCGACGATCTCGCTCGCCGGCCGCCCCCGCAGCCGGCTGGCCGCCGCCAGCAGCCGCTCTTCGCCGTACTCCTCGTAGCCGTCGGGATTCCGGCGCACCGCCTCCACCACCCCGTCGGTGTAGAAGACGAAGAGGTCGCCGCTCTCCACCCGGAGGAAGCCGCGCTCGTAGGTGACCTTCGGCAGCGGGCCGAGCACCGGTCCCCCTTCGCTCAGCTGCCGCGGCGGCCCGGAGGCCGGCAGGTGGAACGGCGGCGGATGCCCGGCGTTGACGTAGATGAAGACCCCCGACGACTCCAGCTCGCCGTAGAAGAGCGAGACGAACCGGCTGGTGAGCGTCGACTGGTGGATGATCGAGTTGAGCCGCTGGACGGTCCGCACGATCTTGTAGTCGCGCGCGAGCCCCATCCGCAGGCCGACGTAGATGTCCCGCACCTGGAGCGCCGCCGGCAGGCCGTGGCCGGCGACGTCGGCGAGCGCGAGGCCGAGCATCTTGTCGGTGATCGGGATGTAGTCGAAGAAGTCGCCGCCGACCGCCTGCACGGTGCGCGTCCGGCCGTGGATGTCGAAGCCGTGGAAGGCCGGGGCGCGCTTGGGCAGGATCGAGGCCTGGACCCGGCGCGCCTCGTTGAAGACGCTCTCCATCCGCTCCTGGCGCAGCTTCTGGTTGATCGCGTGCCGGAGCAGCCCGAGCGAGAAGAGGACGTCCTGGCCGTCGTGCCCGGGGGCGACGTCGAAGGCGAGGATGTACGCCTCCTCCCCGACCTCGATCGCGGCGAACCGCTCCACCCCGAGCTCGCGCTCGAGGTCGGCGTCGAACCGGGGATCGTCGGCGGTCATCGTCACCGCCCCCTCGGCCAGGAGCGCCGCGATAGCCGGATACTGCGCCGGCACCCGGAGCGGCCCGGAGGCCGGGCGGGCCCCGGCGAAGGTGCCCTGCAGGAGGTAGCCGTCCCCCTGCCGCCGGTAGAGCCGGCCGCCCGTCAGCCCGAGCTCGTCGCGGAAGCGCCCGACGATCGCCTCGACCAGATCCTGGATGGTCGCCTCGAGATCGTCCGAGCTCTCGATGGAGGCGACGACCGCCCCCACCCCTTTCATCAGGTGCCGGTAATCGACGCCGGCGGACTCGCCGCCGGCAGGAGTCGGAGGTGCACTCACTACGCCTGCCCTTTCTCGTCCGGGTCGCTCACGCCGGAGGTGGAAGAGAGCGGCATCCAGTCGCAGGGGTACCCGGATCTGAAGGGATTTCGACCACGCGGAGGAGGCCGGTCTCGGGCGCAGACTGTAGGCCAGTGCCGCGGCGCTTTCAAGGGTCGAAGGGCGGCCGGTTCCGCCAGCCGGGAGCCGTCGGCGCGCGCTTGACTTCCGTCTCCACTCGCCTCAAAATGCCTGCAATTTAGATTTTATATCCAACTTTGGAGGTCCCGTGACTCCCCGAAGTGCCAGCTCGGCGCACAAGCAACTCGCCCATCTCGTCGCGGACCGCCTGCGGGTCGAGATCCTCGAAGGCCGTCTCAAGCCAGGCGAATGGCTTCGCCAGGAGCGGATCGCGCTCGCGCAGGGAGTCAGCCAGATGCCGGTGCGCGAGGCGCTCCGGCAGCTCGTCGCCGAGGGCCTCGTCGAGCACATCCCCTACCGCGGCATTCGCGTCGTCGAGTTCACCGTCGCGGACATCGAGGATCTCTATGCCTGTCGTCTCTTCATCGAAGGGATGGCCGCGCGCCACGCCGCCGCGGTGATCACCGACGAGGAGATCCGTGAGATCGCCGGCCTCCACGAACGGATGCTGCCCTGCGACACGCCCGAGTCGCTGCCCGAGTACCGCGAGCTCAATCGCCGCTTCCACACCGCGATCTTCCAGGCGAGCCGGCGGTCGTTCCTGATCCGTTCGCTCGCCCAGCTCTGGGCGGCCTTCCCGACCATGCTCTGGAGCAACGTTCCCCTGGTCGCCTACCGCACCGCGCCCGGCCGTGACGCGTCCGACGCCGCCGAACACGAAGCGATCGTCACGGCGCTCTCCGCGCGCGATCCCGAGGCGGCCGAGACCGCCGCCCGGGCCCACATCAGCGCCGCCGGGAGAGCGCTGCTCACCGCCCTCGGCGCGGCGCCGCACCCGTTGCCGGAAGCTCCATCGCTCCAATCTCTGAGCCTGGCCACGGGGGGCCGGCATCGGAGTCGTTCGTTCCCCCACGCGGAGGAAGAGTCATGAGAGGCAGCACCCGAATCCTGGCGCTGATCGTCCTCGCTCTGACGGCCGGCGCCGGCGCGCTCGTCGCGCAGAGCACGGTCTCCGGCAGCCTGCAGGGCCGGATCAGCGACGCCGAAGGCAACGCCCTGCCGGGCGTCACCATCACGATCAGCTCCGACGCCCTGATCGCGCGGGAGATGACGACGACGAGCGACGAACGCGGCGCCTACCGCTTCCCCTCGCTGCCGGTCGGCGTCTACGCCATCACGGCCAGCCTCGACGGCTTCCAGACGGCCCGCCAGGATGGGATCCGCATCCGTCTCGCGTCGACGCTCGCCGTCGATCTCGTGCTCCAGCTCGCGACCGTCACCGAGGTCATCGAGGTGACCGCCAGCGCCCCGATCGTGAGCGTGGTCAACAACACGGTGTCGACCAGCTTCGACGCCCAGTATCTCGAGACCCAGCCGATCCAGCGAAACTACTACCAGATCATCAAGGCCGCGCCGGGCGTCAACGCCGATTACACCTCGAGCAGCGGCAGCGCGATGCTCGCCTACGGCGGCACCTCCGAGAGCCAGAACGCCTTCACCCTCGACGGCGTCAACGTCGCCGACGCCGGCGCCGGCCAGCACTGGATCCTGCCCAGCATCCAGTGGATGGAGGAGGTGCAGATCGGCGGTCTCGGAGCCAACGCCGAATACGGCGGCTACACCGGCGGGGTGATCAACGGCGTCACCAAGTCTGGCGGCAACACGATGAAGGGAGCCATCGAGGTCTTCTATCAGCCCTCCTCGTGGGTCGCCGACAACACCCCCGACACCCCCGACGAGGAGTTCAAGTTCGAGGACTACGCCGCGAGCCTCGGCGGCCCCGTCCTCAAGGACCGCCTCTGGTACTTCGTCTCGGGCGAGTACTGGCACCAGGTGTCGACGCCGTATCGCGCCGTCGACACCTCCGACCGGAAGATCCCCCGCCTGCTCGGCAAGCTGACCTGGCAGGCCAACCCTGCGAACCGCCTCTTCCTGATGACCTCCTGGGACGCCGTCACCAACGAACGCCGGGGCATCAGCGAATCGACGCTGCCCGAGGCGAGCTCGAAGCAGGAAGGGCCGGGCACCTCGATTTCGCTCGGCTGGGAGTCGCTCATCAACAGCGCCAACTTCGTCAACGTGCGCCTCACCGGCTACGACGGTCGCGACGACTATCTCCCGTACCACGGCGAGGATCTGCCGGGACGGATCGACGAGGACACCGGCATCTCGTGGGTGAACCAGGACATCCGGGAGCGCAACCATCGCCGGATCGTCACCCTCGACGCCTCCTGGAGCCTGTTCGCCGACGATCTCTTCGGCCGCTCGGACACCCACTCCTTCAAGTTCGGAGCGCTCTACGAAGACGCCGTCTCCTCCGACCGGTGGCGGCGCAACGGCGGCTTCACCTACTACGACGACTCCTCCGAGTGCGATTCGTTCGCGGCCTATCTCGCCGACCCGAGCTGCGGCGCCTATTACATCGAGCGGGGCTGGGGCGAGTACGACGCCCACCCCCGGTACGACGGCTGGGCGGCCTACGCGCAGGATTCGGTCCGCTTCGACCGCGTCACCGTCAACGCCGGCGTCCGCGTCGGCGGCTACGACGCCGGCTGGCAGAAGGGACACGGCAACCGGAGCGTCTACGACGTCACCTACGTCGACCCCCGCCTCGGCGCCGTCTGGGATGTCCGCGGCGACGCCCGCACCGCGATCAAGCTCCACTGGGGCCGGTACCACAACAAGATGTTCACCTACCTCTACGACCGCGAGATCTCGGGGCACGCGGCGATCCCGGACATGGACTGCTACTGGGACGAGGACACCGGCGGCTACACCGACTGCGACGAGCCGACGGTGATCGCGGCGCCGATGGGCAAGCACGACCTCGCCTACGTCGACGAAGCGCTCTTCTCGGTCGAGCAGCAGCTCGGCGCCGACATCCTGCTCGGTTTCGACTTCGCCGACCGCCGCTTCAAGAACATCATGGCGATGGTCAACGTCAACGAGGACTACGAGCTGCTGACCGGCTCGAACCCGTTGACCGGCGGCGCGCTCCCGATCTGGAACCTGCTGTCGGAGCCCGAATTCGTGCTGACCACCCGCAACAGTGCCTACCGCGACTTCCAGTCGGCCACGCTGCGCTTCGAGAAGCGCTACAGCCACGGCTGGTCGGGGCGCGCCTCGATCGTCTGGACCGACCTCGACGGCAACATCCTGAAGAACAACGGCTACGCCAACGAGTGGCGCGACCGGAACGGGCTCTACAACGCCGACGGCCGCCTCGACCTCTCCTACAGCGAATGGGAGTTCAAGCTGACCGGCGCGTTCGACCTGCCGGCCAACTTCCAGGTGGGCGGCCAGTACACCTACCTCTCGGGCTGGTACTGGACGCCGTACGGCCGCGTCACCGGCCTCGACTACAACTCGAGCGTCGGGCGTGACATCAAGCTCGTGCCGCGCGGCGCGCGCCAGCTCGACGACCGGCAGCTGCTCGACCTGCGGCTCGCCTGGCGGACCGAGCTCGCCGGCCAGCTGCACCTGACCGCGTCGCTCGAGGTCTTCAACGCGTTCAACTCCGACACCGTGATCGACGTCTACGACCGGTACGGCACCTACCGGATCTCGCGCAACAGCTGGTCGCCGCGCGACGACTTCGGCACGCCCTACCAGATCGAGCGGCCGCGCGAGATCCGCGTCGGCCTCCGCTTCGAGTTCTGAGGCGGCGCTGACGACGACCTGACCGGGCGGGGTGGCCGAGCGGCCCCCCGCCCGCGGCGCCGGCGGACCGCCGGCGGGAGGGAAAGATGCGGCGCTGGTGGCGAATCGCGGGGTCTGTACTCCTCTGCGCGGCGGCGGGACCGGCCGGCGCCCAGGGGCATCTCGTGCTGATCGGCGGCGGCGACAAACCGCCCGAGGCGATGGCGAAGTTCGTCGAGCTCGCGGGCGGCCGCGAGGCGCCGATCGTCGTCGTCCCGACCGCTTCGACCGAGGACGACACCATCCCCTACTACCTCGACCTCTTCGGGCGGGAGCTCGGCGTGACCGATCTCGTCGCCGTCGACATCCGCACCCCCGCCGATGCCCGGCGTGCCGACCATCTCGCCGCCCTCGCGCGCGCCCGCGGCGTGTTCTTCGCCGGGGGCGATCAGACGCGGATTCTCGCGGCCTTCGCCGACAGTCCGGCGCTCGCGGCCGTGCGGCGGGTCTTCGCGCGCGGCGGGGTCATCGGCGGCACCTCGGCCGGCACCGCCTGCCAGACGACGCCGATGATCACCGGCGAAGGTGATTTCACCGTGATCCGGAGCGGTGCGGTGGCGCTGAGCGACGGCCTCGGCCTCTGGCCCGGCGTGGTCGTCGACCAGCACTTCCTCGTCCGTCAGCGCGTGAACCGCCTCCTCTCGGTGGTCCTCGCCCAGCCCGCCCTGCTCGGCGTCGGCATCGACGAGGCGACGGCGGTCTGGGTCGAGCCCGGCGGAACCTTCGAGGTGCTCGGCCACGGCTCGGTGATGGTCCTCGACGCGCGGCGCGCCCCGGTCTCGCGCCGGCCGTTCGCGAACGGGCAGGAGAACCTCGGCGTCCACGGCCTCCGCCTCCACCTCCTCCTGCCCGGCGAGCGGTTCGACGTCGCCCGCCGTACCCCCCTCCCGCCCCGGCGGCGGCGGTGAGCGCCGGATCTCAGTCGGGGTTGGCGAGATCCCAGGCGGTGGCGAAGCCGAGCCGGGAGATCCGCGCGACGACCCCGAGGTCGAGGCGCTCGGGGGTGTCGCCGCTCTGGTGGTACCAGGGCCCGTAGTTGTCGACGAAGCGCACGAACGGTATCCCGGCGCGGGCGAACTCCCGGTAGTCGCTGCCGCCGTCCCGCCCGTCGGTGAAGTCGAGGTAGAGGGCGAGGCCGGTCGCGGCCGCCGCCCGGCGGAGCGCCGCCTCGACCGCCGGCGCTTCCGGAGGCAGGCCCGGGGCCACGAAATCGCGCAGCTCGAGGCCGGCGAGGAAGCTCTCGGCCGCCGGCGGGCCGAGCGCGGTCAGGAGCTCGCGCACGTCCGTCTCCAGCCACGGGTAGCCGATCATGTCGAAGTTCAGATAGGCGACCGTCCGCGCGAGCGGCCAGCGCGGCTGCCGGCGGTAGAAGCCGGAGCCCAGCTTCCCCTCCTCCTCGCCGGTCCAGAAGGCGAAGACGAGCGTGCGGCGCGGCGGCGCGGGCGCGGCCGCGAAGGCGCGGGCGATCTCGAGCAGCCCGGCGACCCCGGAGGCGTTGTCGTCGGCGCCCGGGTGAACGACCCCACCGACGCGGCCGAGATGATCGAGGTGCGCGCCGAGCAGCACCGCTTCATCCCGGAGCGCGGGGTCGCTCCCGCGCAGGATGGCGAGCACGTTGCGCGCAGCGACCCGCCGCTCCCGGGCGCCGATCTGCACCGTCCCGGTCACGCCGGGAAGCTCGGACGGCTTCGCGCCGGCCGCCCGGCCGGTGTCGAGCGCCGCCGCCGCGAGCAGCTCGTCGGCGAGCGCGGGCGAGACGCGAACGAACGGCGGCGCCGCGTCGGCCTCCCGCGCGAACGGCAGGAAGAAGCCCTCTCCGCCCTCGGCCGGCGGCGCCACCCCGGACGGCTCGGTCTCGACCGCGAGCAGCGCCGCGGCCCCGAGGTCGGCCGCCACCTCCCGGCGCCGCTCCCAGCGCGTCGCGGCGTCCGCCGGCGCCCAGCGCGCGGCGAGAGCCGCCTCCGGACCGGACCGGCCCGCCGGCAGGCCGTCCAGGATCAGCACGATCTTGCCGCGGACGTCGAGCCCCCGGTAGTCGTCGTGTCCGGCCTCGGCGTCGCGGATCCCGTGTCCGGCGAAGACCACCGGGGCGGTCAGGCGCACCGGGGGATGGGGGGCGAAGCGGCAGTCGATCCCGCTCCGGAACGGGCGGACGACGAGGCTCGCCCCGCTCTGGCGGCGAACCTCCACCTCTCCCGTCAGCTCCTCGAACCCGCGCAGCGGCACCGCCTGGAACCAGCTCGCGGGAGCCAAGGCGTCCGCGTCGGTTCCGAACGGCTCGAGCCCCGTCTGGGCGAGCGCCGCGGCCACGTACTCCGCGGCCGCCTCGAGCCCCTCCGTACCGAGCCCGCGCCCGCCGAGCGCCGGCGCGGCCAGGAAAGCGACGTGCGCGCCGAGCGCGCGCTCCCGGATCGCCTCGAGGCCCCGCGCGAGCGCCCCCTGTCCGGGCGCCGCCGGGCGCGCGGCGAGGAAGCGGTCCGCCGCCGGACGCGCCATCCCCTCGCCGCGTCCCCCCACGGGCAGCACGCTGGCGAGCAGGGCGGCGAGCGCCAGGACGCGCCCACGCCGGCCGCGCACGGGGCACCTCGGTTCACTGCCCGCCCCGCGCCGCCCGTCGCCCGGCTCGCCCCGGACGGCGGCGATCCTCCCGTGGCTCCTCAGAACGGCCCCCAGCGCATCAGGACCGGCGGAATCAGCAGCAGCAGGCTGAGCACGACGAGCGTCAGCATGAGCGGGAGGAACCAGCGCGCCCACTTCTCCCAGGGGATCTTCGCCATGCCGAGCACGCCCATGGTCACCGCCGAGGTGGGCAGGATCGGGTTGACCAGCTCGCAGAGCTGGTAGGCGTAGACCGTCGTCTGGCGCGTGATCCCGACGAGGTCGGCGAGCGGCGCCATGATCGGCATGGTCAGGGCCGCCTGCGCCGTCCCCGAGTGGATGAAGAAGTTGATCACCGCCTGGACGCCGAACATCACCTGCGCGGCGATCACCGTCGGCAGGCTCGAGATCGCCTGCGAGCTGTAGAAGAGGATGGTGTCGAGCACCTGTCCCTCGCGCGCGAGGATGAGCAGCGCCCGCCCGCAGGCGATGATCAGCGTGACATTGACCATCTCCTTCGCGCCGGCGACGAAGCTTCGCGCGATCTCGTCGGCCTTCAGCCCCGCGGCCGCGCCCATCACGAGACCCATGGCCAGGAAGAGCGCCCCGATCTCCTCGATGAACCACTTCTTCTCGAGGATCCCCCAGACCAGGACCACCATGCTGCCGAGGAAGATGCCGAGCACGGCCAGCCGCCGCGCGGTCCACGGCTCGGGCGCGCCGTCCACGCGGAAGGCGGCCTGATCCCGCGCCAGGTCGAGCTCCCGGACCGGACTCAGCGCGGGCGAGCGCCGGACTCGCGCGGCGTAGACGACGATCCAGGCGATCATCACGCCGGTGGTGAGGAGCCAGGTGAAGAGGCGGTAGCCGAGCCCCGAGTAGAGCGGCAGCCCGACGAGCCCCTGGGCGACGCCGACCGTGAACGGGTTGAAGAACGCCGCGCCGAAGCCGGCGGCGGCGCCGAGGAAGGGGATCGCGACGCCGACGATCGAGTCGTAGCCGAGCGAGAGCGCGAGCGGCACGAAGACCAGCACGAACGGGATGACCTCCTCGGCCATGCCGAAGACCGAGCCGGCGAGCGAGAAGATCGTGACGAGCACCGGGATCATCAGCTTCTCGAGCCGGGGGTGGGCGGTGAGCGCCACCGTGATCCTGCGGATCGCGAACTCGATCGTGCCGGTCGCCTGGATGACGCTGAACGCGCCGCCGATCAGGATCAGGAAGGCGATGATGAGCGCGCCGTCGAGATAGCCGCGGATCGGCGCGATCAGCAGCCACTGCGGCCCGAGGTACTGCTTGTCGATCCGCTCGTAGGTGCCGGGCACGGTCAGCAGGCGCCCGTCCTGCTCGATCCGCTCGTAGCGGCCCGACGGCAGCAGCCAGGAGAGCACCAGGACGAGGGCGACCAGAGAGCCCACGATCACCAGCGTGTGGGGCATGCGGAAACCGCGGCTCGGCGTCGGGGTCGGAGCGTCCATGCGTTCGGTCCTCGCGCGGCGGCCCGGAGCGCGGCTCAGCGGCGCAGCTCGGCCAGCAGGTCGGCGAGCAGCAGCACCCGCCGCCGGAAGGAGCCGAGATCGACCCACTCCTCGCGCGTGTGCATGCCGCCGCCGACCGGCCCCAGACCGTCGAGCACCGGCACCCGCGAGGGGTCGCTCAGGTAGTTGGGAAAGGAGATCCCGCCCCGATCGGTCTCGATCTCGAGCCGCAGGCCCCGCGCCGCGGCGAGCGCGACGAGGCGCGCGACGAGCGCGCTCCCCGCGCCGCCCGGGTCGACCGGCGGCCAGGCGGTGCCGGTCGCGAAGGCGAGCTCGACCTCGTGCGCCGCGCCGACTTCGCGCGCGAGGGCCGCCAGCGCCGCCACGACCTCCCGGCCGGCCGCGCTCGAGAGATAGCGAGCTTCTCCCTCGGCGAGCGCCCGGTCGGGGACGACGTTGCGCTGCCGGGAGCTGCCGAGGAGGTCGTGCTGCGTGGCGAGTGCGTCGACGAACCCGGCGGAGCCGGCGAGCAGCCGGGCGACGTTGACCGTCGGACCGCCGTCGGCGCGGGAGAGCGCCGCGGCGCGCAGGCTCCAGTCGGCGGCCGCCGTCAGCGCCGAGCGCCCCTGCCAGTATGCGAGGCCCGAGTGCGCCGCGCGGCCGGTCGCCGTGAGCGTCCATTCGGTCAGGCCGCGCCGGCCGGCGACGATGGTCTCGCCGCCGGCTCGCCCTTCGCCCGGCTCGAGCACCAGCACCGCCCGCGCCCGCTCGCCCCAGCGCCGGACCGCCGGCTGCGCGATCTCGCCACCCACCTCCTCGTCGGGGACCGCGAGCAGCAGGAGGTCGCCGGGCGGGGCCTCGTCGCGCGCGGCGAGCACGTCGAGCGCGCCCACCAGCATTGCCAGCCCGCCCTTCATGTCGAGCGCCCCGGTCGCCACGAGCCGCTCGCCGTCGTGGCGCGGAATGCTGGCCGGCAGCACGGTGTCGAGGTGTCCGAGCAGGAGCAGAGGCTGATCGCCAGCCTCCTCGCTGGCGGCCAGCAGGAGCGGCTGGGCGGTGTCGTCGGCCACTTCGATCGCGACGGCGAGGCCGTGCCGTTCGAGCTCGGCGCCGAGCCGCTCCGCGACCCGGCGCAGGCCCGCCACGTTGCCGCTCTCGGAGGAGATGGCGCAGAGCTCCCCGAGCAGCTCACCGGCACTCGCCACCGCCCCGTCGATCGCCGCCAGGGTCGCCTCGCTCATCTCTCCTCCCGACGCCGGCAGTCTATCGCGGGCCGGTGGACGCGGTGATGTCTCCCGGCCGGAACCTTCCGGATGATCCGTGCGTATCCGCGATGGAGGCTTCGATCCGATGCTCACCTTCCTCGCCTGGCTCCTGCTCTTCTTCCTCTGCTGGCCGCTCGCGCTCCTCGCGCTCGTCGCCTACCCGATCGTCTGGCTCCTCCTGCTGCCGCTCCGCCTTCTCGGGATGGCGATCGAAGGGGTCTTCGCCTTCCTCCGCGCCCTCCTCCTCCTCCCGGCCCGCCTGCTCGGCGGCCGGGCGTGAAGAGCCGCACGGAAGCGTGCCTTCAGCCGGGCGGGTGGCGGCGGGAGAGCCCGGGCGGCCGCTCCAGCCCGTGGGCGAGCATCAGGGGCTCGTCGGCGAGCAGCTCGGCTGCCGGGCCGTCGGCCACCACCCGGCCCTGGTCGAGGAGGACGACGCGCGGACAGAGCGCGGCGATCATCTCCAGGTCGTGCGAGGCGATCAATTTCGTCACCGGGAGGCCCGCGAGGAGGGCTTTCAGATCCCGCCTTCCCCGCGGATCGAGATCGGCGGTCGGCTCGTCGAAGACCAGGAGGCGGGGGCGGCAGGCGAGCACGCCGGCGAGGCAGACGCGCCGCTTCTCGCCGCGCGAGAGGTGGTGCGGCAGCCGGTCCTCGTAGCCCGCGAGCCCGACGGTGGCGAGGCAGCGCGCGACCTCGGCGGCGAGATCGGGGCCGGCCAGGCCGAACTGCTCGGGGCCGAAGGCGACGTCTTCCCGGACGGTGGGGCAGAAGAGCTGGTCGTCCGGATCCTGGAAGAGGAGGCCGACCTCCCGGCGGACCCCGGGCAGCCGGTCGCGGGTGAGCGGCTGGCCGAGGACGCGCACCGCCGGCTCCGCCGGCGGCACGTCGGGCAGCAGGCCGTTGAGGTGGAGCAGGAGGGTCGACTTGCCCGCGCCGTTCGGCCCGATGAGGCCGACAGACTCCCCCTCGGCGAGCGCGAACGAGACGCCGTCGAGAGCCGGGGTGCCGTCGGGATACCGGTAGGAGAGCCCGGTGACCTCCAGCGCCTTCACGGCCGCCATCCGCGCGCGCACATCGCGCCGTAGATCCTCTCCGAGCGCTCGCTCGCCCGCCCGAAGAGCCGTCCGGCGACGGCGGCGATCGCGCGCCAGTCGCGCCCCCGCCGCCGGCTGAAGGTACGGCTCGCGCGCGCCCGCTGGAGCCGCTCGGCCTCGTCGGCGAGCACGAAGAGGTAGCGGTACATGAGCGCGAGCAGGGTCACGAGCAGCGCCGGGAGACGGAGGCGCCGGAGCAGGCGCAGGAGAGCGGCGAACGGCGTCGTCTGCGAGAGGAGGAGGACCACGCCCAGGGCGAGCGTCGAGCGCCCGACGAGGAGGAGGAAGTGGCGCCAGCCACCGGGCTGCAGGAAGGCGAGCGCGGCCACCCCGAGGGCGAGGGGTTCGAGCAGGAGGAGGCGGCCGAGGAGGAAGCGCGGCGGGATCCGGCTCGCCCCGGCGACGGCGACGAGCAGCAGGGCGACGAGCGCGAAGAGCCAGGGCTGGCGTGGCGGCACGAGCGCCAGCGCGATCAGCAGGAGGAGGGCGGCCCCCGCCTTGACCGCCGTGGGCAGCCGGTGGATCGGGCTCGCGAGCCGGGCGTGGCGGTCGAGGAAGTCGGGCCTCACGCGCTCCCGGCCTCGCGGGGACGCGCGAGCGCGCGTCCCAGGAGGAGCGCCACCCCGAGCATCCCCAGCGCGCCGAGCACTCCGGCCGCGGCTGTGGCCGCGAGCGGCGAGGCGAGGCCCGGGAGGGCGTAGTCGGGCGCCGGCGCGGGGAGGGCGGCCGGCTGCTCCAGAGCGGCGAAGCCGAGCCGTTCGGCCACCGCTTCGAGCCCGTCGGGGAGCGACGAGGCGAACGGCGCCGCGAAGAGCGCGAGGGCGAGGGCCACGAGCACGCCGGTCCGGAGGAACCGGCGGGCGCTGCCGGCCCCGGCAGCGGTCACCAGCTCGGGCCGGGCGCGCGCGATCGCGGCCAGCACCAGGGCCGTGATCACCCCTTCACCGGCGCCGATCAGGAGATGGACGCCGATCATCGCCGGCGCCACCGTCCGCCAGGGCGCCGCGCCCGCGAGGGCGAGCTCGCCGGCGCAGGCCGCCGCGGCGAGCACCACTGCCACCCAGCCGCCGAACGTGGCGCCGGCGAGGCGACCCGCGAGGCCGGGGAGCGTGCGGCGCAGCGGCAGGCCGGCGGCCCAGGCGGCGACCGGCGCGAGGAGCGCCATGTTGAGCAGGTTCGCGCCGAGCGCGAGGAGCCCGCCGTCGGCGAAGACGAGGCACTGGACGACGACCACCGTGGTCAGCACCAGGACGGCCGCCGCCGGTCCGACGAGCGCCGTGGCGAGAGCGGCGCCGATCAGGTGCCCGGAGGTCCCCGCGGCGACAGGGAAGTTGAGCATCTGGGCGACGAAAACGAAGGCCGCGGTCAGGGCCATCAGCGGCACCTGCCGCGGCTCGAGCCGTCGCCGCGTCTCGCGCAGCGCCACCGCCACCCCACCGGCGGCGAGCACGGCGGCGCCGGTGGCGGTCGGCAGATCGAGGAAACCGTCGGGGATGTGCATCGGCGGGAAAGCTTACCGGTTCCTTGCCGGGCGCCCAAGCCGCGATCGCCCGGGAATCCGGCTCGGAGCCGCCCGCGCCGTTGGCGCCGGCGAGCGGGCGGCTAGCCGCGGTCGACGAGGACGCGCAGCAGCCGGTCCTGGGCCCGCTGGGCTTCGGCGAGGCCGCGGATCTCGTTGCAGAGGATCGAGAAGGCGTAGACCTTGCCGGAGCGGCCCTTGGCGTAGCCCGAGAGCGTCGAGACGCCGCGGATCATCCCGGTCTTCGCGAAGACGTTGCCGCGATACGGCGGCTCGGCGAGCCGCCGCTCCCAGCGGAGCCCCGCCTCGCCGCTGTGCGGCAGCGAGAGCACGTACTCCCGCCCGTGGGGGGAGGCGAACATCGCGGCGAGCAGCTGCGTCATCGCCCGCGGCGTCATCCGGTTGCCGCGGGCGAGACCGGAGCCGTCGGCGAGGGTGAAGCTCCCGGGCGACACCCCCATGCCGACGAGGAACTCGCTGACGGTCTGCACTCCCTTCTCCCAGCTCCCCTCGCCGGCGCGCCGCTGCCCGAGGGTGCGGAGCAGGAGCTCGGCGTAGAGGTTCTGGCTCTTCTTGTTCGTCACCGCGATCGTCGGCAGCAGATCGCTCTGGTGCCGGGCGATCTCCTCCCACTCGCCGGCCGGCAGGCCGTGGACCTCGCGCGGCCGGCCGGCGACCACGATCCCCTCCTCGGCCAGCGCGGCAGCGAGGGCATGGCCGAAGTAGGCCGGCGGGTCGGCCACCGCCACCCACTCCTCCGACGCGCCGGTGCCCTGCGCGACGGTGCCGCGGACGACGATCGTGTCCCGCTCGCCGGCGCGCCCCACGAAGAGCCGCGCCTCCTGCCGCGTGGCCACCGTGGTCGCCTCGTTGAGGATCCGGAAGTAGCCGAGGCGGGGCTGGACCTCCACCCGCGCCCGGTCGCCCGGCTGCTTGCCGGGCCGCACCTGCACGAGCACGCAGTTGTCGTTGAAGGTGAGGGCGTCGACCGGCGCCGAATACCAGCTGGTGAGCTGATCGCGCGGCCAGCCGGGGTGGATGCGGGGGCCGGGGAAGAGGCCGTTGACGAGCAGCAGCTCGCCCGTCACCCGCCGGATCCCGTGCGCCGCGAGCGCCTGCGCCCAGCGGCGGAAGACCGCGTAGACGTCGCCGTCGTGCTCGCGGCCGGAGATGTTCGGATCGCCGTCGCCGATCACCGCGAGGTCGCCGGCGAGCTCGCCGCCGCTCACCACCCCGCGGGCGAGGAGCCGGGTCTCGAACAACGGGCCGGGACCGAACGCCGAGAGCGCCGCCGCGGTGGTCAGGAGCTTGGTGTTCGAGGCGAGGATCCGCGGCTCGTCGGCGGCCACCGCGAGGACCTCGGTGCCGGTTTCGAGATCGCGGACGTGGATCCCGAGCTGCCGCGCCGCCCGGGCGGTCGTCCGGGCCTCGGCGGCGAGCGCCGCCGCGAGCGGCTCCGCGCCCGGCGCCCGGACGGCCGGGATCGCGTTCGCACCCCGCGCGGGGGCGCCCACCCCGGCGAGCAGGAGGAGCGCGACGAGCGGGAGCGGGGCGAAGCGGCGATTCACGACGGCGGATCATAGCGCCGCGGCGGCGCGTCCACGCCGCCGGCGCCGGGCTCAGAGCACCGCGGGATCGACTGCGAAGAGGAGCAGCCGGTTCGCCTGCTCCGGCGAGAAGTTGTCGTCGGAGACGATCAGGAGGAGCCGGCGGCCGTCGGCGAGCTCGCGGCCGAGCGCCATCCCCTCGTAGTTGTCCATCTCGATGCCGAGCGTGCCGAGATCGAGGAGCAGCTCCTTGGCCACCGGCCGCGGCAGCGGGGCACCGGCCAGGGCCTCGCGCCCGGAGACCTCCTCGGCATCCGCGAGGCGGACGCGGAAGAGGCGGACCTGGTTGCCATGGTCCTTCACGTAGGAGCGTTCGAGCGCGAGCAGGTTCTCCGGATCGAGCGCCACGAGCTCGACGAGGCCGCCGACCCGGAAATCGCCGGGAGCCGGGACCGCGTGCGGGGCATCGACCAGATAGATCCAGGCGCCGTCCCACTGCCGGCTGGTGAAGTCGTAGCGCAGGAGACGCGCCGGGCTCGCCTTCCCCTCGAGGGTGGAGGGCCCATCCTGGACCAGGGCGTTCTCGATGCCGGCGAAGAGGTAGCGCCCGTCGGGGGTCAGGTCGAGCGCCTCGAAGCCGAGGTTGTCGCGGACGCCGGCGCTGCCGTCGGCGGCCGGCGCGAAGCCGGCCGGCAGCGGCAGCGCGGAGAGCTGACGCCCCGCGGGATCGAAGCTGGCGATCCAGGGGGCGATCCCGCGTTCGATCCAGCCTTCGGTCGAGACCCAGAGCGAGCCGTCGGGCGCGACGGCGATCGCCTCGCAGTCGCTCCCTTCGCTCGGCAGCGTCTCCCCGGTCGCCGTGCGCAGCTCCGTCCACGCCGGCGGCGCTACCCGGACCCCGCCGCCGTCACTCCAGCCGACCTCGAGCCGGTAGAAGCGGACCGGCCCGTGGTGGGCCTTGTCGTCACTGATGGCGACGAACTCGTCGCCGCCCGCCCAGGCGAGCCCCGAGAGCCCGCCGAGGCGCGCCGCGGAGCCGTCGTCCGGGGCGAGCTGGGCGGTGCCGAGCAGCTCGACCGCCGCCCGGGGGGCCGGAGCCGGAGCTGGCTCCGGAACCGGAGAGGAATCCGGAGCGGGGGCGACCGAACAGGCTGCCGCCGCGATGACGAGCGCGGCGAGCAGCAGGCCGCGCACGGCGGCGGCAGGATGGGGGTGCGCAGTGCGGCTTCGCATGGCCGGGGAGCTCATGGCAGTTTCCGTGGGGTCCACCGCTCAGCCGGTGATCGCGGCCACCACCCGCTTGAGCGCCGCGCCGATCTCGCTGCCCACCGGTGCGAGCGCCGGGTTGGCGAGCTTCTCCATCACGCTCGCGGGGTTCATCGCCCGCACCACGGTACGCCCCTGCTCGACGGCCACGCAGAGGTTGCACGGCAGCAGGACGGAGACCTCCGGCACGGCCTGCACCGCGCGGAGGGCCGACGGCGGGTGACAGGCGCCGAGGATCAGGTTCGGCTCGACCTCGACGCCGAGCTTCTCGCGGAGCTTCGCCTGGAGATCGATCTCCGCGACGACCCCGAAGCCCTCCTGCTGGAGCGCTTCGCGGGCCCGGGCGACCGTCTCGGCGAAGCCGAGGCTGGACGTCGCCTCGAAGGCGACGGCGGTTTCACGGACCATTCCGATATCCCCTCTCTCCGGCCCGCGGGCCGGAAGGTGTTTGCGTCTGTCCGAGGCGGGGCGGCCACCCGGGCCGCCGGTCTCAGACCCCTCAGGTGAAGCCGCTGCCGCAGCCGCCCCGGCCGCCCGAGGAGAACGCTCCGAGCGATCCGCTCGCGGCCGCGGCGGCGAAGGTCGAGAGCTGACGCTCCGCCTGACGCTCCCCGCACTCCGGGCAGGTGACCTTCTCGGCGCTCTCGCCGAGCCGCTGGAGCTCTTCGAAACGATGGCGGCAGGCGCGGCAACGGTATTCGTAGAGTGGCACTCTCTCTGGCTCCCGGACGGGCCGCCTCAGGGGGCGGTGCCGTCCTCTTCCACGCCGGTCCCCTGCCGGGGCTCCGGCTTCGTTGTACAGCTCGTCTTCCCGTCCCGGCGCCCGGCCGGGTTGGGGACCGCTCAGGTAGGCACCCCGAGCCGGGGCAGCACCACGACCTGGACGAGATACCAGATCACGATGAACCCGAGCACCATCAGCAGATCCCGCATCTTCTTCATCCTCCCACCGCCGTACGCCCCTCGACGAGGGCATGGTGGCGCTCGGCCGCCTGCCGCTCGAGCACGGCGCAGATCGTACGGCAGATCGAGAGCGAAGTGGCGTCGGTGACCCGGTAGAGCACGTTGAGCCCCCGCCGCCGGCAGTCGACCAGACCGGCCCGCCGGAGGATCGCCAGGTGCTTCGAGACGTTCGCCTGGCTCCCGCCGACGCGATCGACGACCTCGGAGACGCACCGCTCCCCGTCCTCCAGGAAGTGGAGGATCCGCAGCCGGGTGGGGTCGGCGAGCGCCTTGAGCCGGTCGGCGATCCGGTCGAGCACCAGCTCCTGCTCGGCGGTCAAAGCTCCACCTCCTCCACGTCCCAGGCGACCATCTTCAGGCGCTCGCCGCAGTGGGCGCAGAAGGCCCGGATCCTCTCCCGCAGGGCGTCGAGCGCCACGGGCGGAAGGATCGTGAAGACCACCGCCGAGGTGCGGGGGAAGGCGCGCGAGCCGAGGCGGGGGCCGGTGAGCCCCATGCCGACGGCGCGGGAGATCTCGGTGTACCCCACCACGCCCGCCTCCTCCAGCACCACGGCGAGCTCCTCCTTCTTCGCCTCGTCGACGACGATCATCAGCAGCTTCACGGCGTCACTCCGGCACGCCCAGACGGCGCAGCAGGGCCATCATCGGGCACCAGCAGGTGAAGGCGGACTGCAGCAGGTTGAGCCCGACGAAGGCGGTGAAGAGATAGAAGGCGGGATGGACCCACCAGCCGAGCGCCACCGACAGCAGCACGAAGAAACCGCCGATCGCGCGCAGCATCTCGTTGAGCTTCATCTCCAGGTCTCCTCTCAGAACTCGTTCACGTCGGCGTCGGCGGGCGGCACCACCGCCGCCACGCCGACGGCCCGGACGTACATGAAATAGAGCAGCGGGATCACCACCAGGGTGAGCGCCGTCGCCACGAGCACGCCCGAGATCAGGGCCACGGCGAGGCCCTGGAAGATCGGGTCGAGCAGGATCACGCCGCCGCCCACGACGAGCGCCGCGGCGGTGAGGACGATCGGCCGGAAGCGCACCGCCGCCGCCTTGACCACCGCCGCCTCCAGCCGCTCGCCCGCCTCGAGCTCCAGGTTGATGAAGTCCACGAGGAGGATCGAGTTGCGGACGATGATCCCCGCCAGCGCGATGAAGCCGATCATCGAGGTGGCGGTGAAGAAGACGCCGAAGGCGGCGTGTGCCGGCACGATGCCGACGAGGGTGAGGGGGATCGGCGCCATGATGATCAAGGGCGTGACGAAGGAGCGGAACCAGCCGACCACGAGCAGGTAGATGAGCACCAGCACCGCGGCGAAGGCGATCCCCATGTCGCGGAAGACCTCGTAGGTGATCTGCCACTCCCCGTCCCAGCGCAGCATCGTCTGGGTGGCGTCGGCGGGCGCGCCGGTGAACGCCACCGGCAGCGCGGCGCCCGCGCCATCGTTCAGCGCCTCGAGCCGGTCGCCCATGTCGAGCATGGCGTAGACCGGCGACTCGGCCGCCCCCGCCACCTCGGCCACCACGTAGGTCACCGGCCGCAGGTTCTTGTGGTAGATGAACCGCTCGCGCACCGCGGGCTCGGCGCGGACCAGCTCACCCACCGGGACGAGCTGACCGGCGGCGCCGTGGACGTCGATGCCGAGCAGACCGTCGGCGCCCGCCCGCTGCGCGCGGTCGAGCCGCAGCATCACCGGCACCGGCTCGCGGGAGCGATCGTCCGCGATCCTGCCGGCTTCGGCGCCGGCCAGCGCCACCCGCACCGTGCGCACCAGCGCCTCGGCGCTCACCCCGGCGCGGGCCGCCTTCTCGCGGTCCACGAGGAGATCGAGCCGCGGCCCTTCCTCCTCGACCATCCAGTCGACGTCGACGACGCCGGGCGTGGCGAGGAAGACCTCCCGCACCTCGGAGGCGAGCGCCACCCGCTGCGCCATCGAGGGCCCGTAGATCTCCGCCACGAGGGTCGAGATCACCGGCGGCCCCGGCGGCACCTCGGTCACCTTCACGTTGGCGCCGTACCGCTCGGCCACGGGGGCGAGGAGCGGCCGGAGCTGCTTGGCGAACGGATGGCTCTCCTGGCTCCGGTCGTGCTTGGGCAGGAGGTTCACCTGGAGGTCGGCCACGAGCGGCCCGGAGCGGAGGTAGTAGTGGCGCACCAGGCCGTTGAAGTTGAACGGCGCGGAGGTGCCGACGTAGGTCTGGATGTCGGTGACCTCGGGGAGGGTCCGCACCACCATCGCCAGCTCGCGGGCCACCGCCGCGGTCTGCTCGAGCGTCGTGCCCTCGGGCATGTCGACGACGATCTGCAGCTCGCTCTTGTTGTCGTGCGGCAGCATCTTGACGATCGCCAGCCGCAGCGGGAAGAGCGACACCGAGAGGGCGAGCAGCAGCGCCACTGCCGCGAGCAGCGTCCACCGCTTCGGCGCGCTCTCGAGCAGGGGCGTGAAGAGCCGCTGATAGAGCTTGTGGAGGCGGCTCTCCTCGCTCGTCTCGCCGTGCGGCTCGCCGCCCTCGGCCGCCAGCTTCGCGACGTGCTTCCGGAAGAGCCGGAAGGTGAGCCAGGGCGAGACCACGAAGGCGACGATCAGCGAGAAGAGCATCGCCGCCGAGGCGTTGATCGGGATCGGCCGCATGTATGGCCCCATCAGCCCGGAGACGAAGGCGAGCGGCAGCAGCGCACCGATCACCGTGAAGGTGGCGAGGATCGTCGGGTTGCCGACCTCGTCGGTGGCGTAGACCGTAGCCTGCCGGGGGTTCGTCCAGCCGAGCTGATAGTGGCGGTGGATGTTCTCCACCACCACGATCGCATCGTCGACCAGGATGCCGATGGCGAAGATCAGCGCGAAGAGCGTGACCCGGTTGAGGGTGTAGCCGAAGAGGTAGGAGGAGGCGAGCGTCAGCGCCAGGGTCACCGGCACCGCCACGAGCACCACCACCGCCTCCCGGCGGCCGAGGGCGAAGGCCATCAGGAGCACCACCGAGAAGGTGGCGATCCAGAGGTGCTTCATCAGCTCGCTCGACTTCTCGTCGGCGGTGAAGCCGTAGTCGCGGGTCTTCGTCAGCTCGATCCCCGCGGGCACCAGCGGGCCGTGGAGCCGGTCGACGAGCCGGTCGAGCTCCTGGACCAGCTCCACCGCGTTGGTGCCGGGCTTCTTGGCCACCGCCACCGTCACCGCCGGCACGTCGAGCCCGCCGGGCAGGCCCTTGGTCGCGGCGCCGGCGCCCGCCGTCATCCAGACGTACTGCGACGGCTCGTCGGCGCCGTCCTCGACGGTGGCGACGTCACGCAGATAGACCGGGCGGCCGCCGTAGACCCCGACCACCGCGTTGGCGACCTCGGTGGCGGAGCGGAAGAGGTTGCCCACCTGCACCTCGGTCTCGAGGTTGCCGGTCGCGAACGCGCCGGCCGGCAGCTTCCAGTTCAGGCCGGCGAGCGCCTGGTAGACCTGCAGGATCGAGACGTGGTGCGCCGCGAGCCGCTCCCGATCGAAGCGGACCGAGACCACCCGCCGCTCGCCCCCGAGCACCGTCACCTGCGCGACCCGCGGATGACGGGCCAGCTCGAAGCGCAGCTCCTGGGCGACCTGCCGGAGCTGGAGCGGTGTGGCCTGCTCCGACCAGAGGGTGTAAGCGAGCACCGGCACGTCGTCGATGCCGCGGGGGACGACCAGCGGCGGCGGCACCCCTTCGGGCAGCGACGCGGCCAGCTCGCCGAGCTTCGCGTGGACGCGCAGTGCCGCGGTGTCCGGATCGGTCCCGACCTCGTAGCGGACGATGATCATCCCCCCCGAGGGCTGGGTCGTGGAGTAGACGTACTCGGCACCGGGGATCTCGAAGAGCGCCTTCTCGAGCGGGGTGACGAGCCGCTGCTCGACCTCCGACGCGGTCGCGCCCGGCATCTGGACGAAGACGTCGACCATCGGCACCTTGATCTGCGGCTCCTCTTCGCGCGGCGTGACCATCACCGCGAAGGCGCCGAGGAGGAGCGAGGCGACGACGAGCAGCGGCGTCAGCTTCGAATCGAGGAACGCCTGCGCCACCCGCCCCGAGATGCCGAGCGGCTTGCGGGTCATCTTGAGGCGCAGCGCCTCGCGCCGGGTCCGCTCCGGCAGGCCCGGCGGCCTCTTCTCGCCCGTCGTCATGACCGGTTCCCTTCGAGGATCGCGCCCGCCGGCGGCGCCGCGGCGAGACCGAGCGCCACCTCCTCGCCGCCCGCGAGGCCGGCGAGCACCTCGATGCGGCCGTCGGCGAGCCGCTCGCCGAGGCTCACGGCCCGCGTCTGGGCCCGCCCGTCGGCATCCCGGACGACCACGAGGGTCAGACCGCCCGCGTAGACCACGGCGTCGGCCGGGATGAGCACAGTGGCCCGCGTCTCACCGCGGAGCAGCCCGCGCGCCGCCGCGCCGGCCGGCAGCTCCGGCAGCTCGACGGCGACCTTCACGGTGTAGGAGTGGGTGAGCGGGTCGGGACCGGGGGAGATCTCGACGATCCGTCCCTCGATCTCGCCGAGCTCGGGCCGCGCGTCGATCCGCACCGCGAGCGGCGCGCCCACCGCGAAATCGGGGCGGGTCGCGAACCGCTCCGGCACCGCGAGCGCGATCCGGCGCCCGGCGGCCGACTCGAGCATCACCAGCGGCCGGCCCGGGGCGGCGAGGTCACCGACCTCGATCAGCTTCTGCACCACCCGGCCGGCGAACGGCGCCACCACCCGCGACTCGCGGGCCACCGAACGGGCGGCGCTCACGGCGCCGGTGGCCTGTTCGACCGCGCCCCGCGCCTGCTCGTACTGCATCCGCGCGAGGTCGAGCTCGAGCTCCGAGGCCGCCGCGCTCGCGGCGAGCGCCTGGAAACGCTCGTAGTTGCGCTGCGCGAGCGCGAGCGCCGCCTCGGCCTGCGCGAGGCCGCCCTGCGCCTGGGCCACCTGCCCCTCGGCGGCGGTGGCGTCGATCGCCACCAGCGTCTGGCCGGCGCGCACGCTCTCGCCGAGCTGCACCGGCACCGCGGTCACCAGCGCCATGACCCGGCTCGCGACCGCGGTCGCCTTCTCCGCCACGACCGTGCCGGCGATCTCCGTGCGCGCGGCGAGCTCGGCGCGCTCGACGGTCGCGAGACGGGCACTGATACGCGGCGCTTCCCCGCCCGCCGGGGCCTCCTGCTTGCCGCAGGCAGCGGCCAGCGCCGCCGCCAGAAGGATGACTCCGATTCGGATCTTCACTGCACTCCTCCCTCTGCGATCGTCGGGTTCTGACTCTCTGAAAGCACGCTCTCCGGCGCCCGGCCGGCCTTCACCGCGAGTTGCACCGCCGCGAGGTGCGCATCGGCCCGCGCCACGAGCTCGCGCATCTCGGCTTCCCGCCGGGCGGTGACGGCATCGAGCAGGTCGATCGTCTTGACCACCCCGGCGCGGAAACGCTCTTCGAGGATCCGCACCGCCTCCTCGGCGGCGGCGAGCGCCTGCACCGCGGTCGCCCGCCGTTCGAGCGCCACCCGGGCGAGCTCGTACGCCTGCGCGACCTCGAGCCGGACGCCGGCCTCGAAGCGGGCCACGTCCTCCCGCCCCGCCTCGGCGTCGGCCCGGGCCGCGGCGATCGCGCTGCGGCGCTTGCCGAAGCGGAAGAGATCGACGAGGTCGACGCTCGCCACCGCCATGATCGTGGTCGAATCGCCGTGGGTACCGAAGAGCGAGTCGTCCACCAGATCGTGACGGGCGACGAGGCCGATCCGGGGCAGCAGGCCGCCTTTCAGGGCCTCGGCCTCGAGCTCCCCGGCGGCGAGCAGCGTCCGCGCCGCCTCGAGATCGCGCCGGCCGCCGGCGGCCGCGAGCCACTCCTCGCGCCCGGCGGCGAGATCGGCGGGAGCGGGCAGCGGCGCGAGCTCGTAGGCCGAACCCGGCGGGTCGTTGAGACGGAAGGCGAGGTTCGCCTCCGCCACCCGGCCGTATCCGCGCGCCTCGGCGAGCAGGTCGTCCATCCGCGCCAGCTCCACCTCGGCGCGCAGCAGCTCGGAGCGGACCAGCATCCCCTGCTCGCCGTACGCCCGGGCGATCTCGACGTGGGCCGCCACCGTCTCCCGCGCCCGCTCGAGCAGCGCCACCTGCTCGCGCACCTGCGCGAGCTGCACGTACGCCGCGGCCGCGTTGACGGCGGCCTGATCGGCGGTCCAGGCGGCCGAGTCGGCGGCCGCGGTGGCGGCGAGGCCGGCCTGCCGCGCCCGCTTCGTCAGCTCGCCGCCGGTCCAGATCGGCACCTCGAGCTCGAAGCGGGTGATCCAGGTGGTGAGCGGATCGGGGTCGTTCGGGTTGCCGGTGACGAAGTCGGCGAAGGAGAAGCGCTCCTGGTTGAGCTGGAAGGCGAACGCTTCGGCCGGCGAGTCGGTCCGCGCGTAGATCTCCTGCAGACGCAGCTGCGGAAGGCGGTACGCCTTTGCCTCCGAAGCACGGGCGTCGGCGGCCTCTCGGCGCGCCTGCGCCGCGGCCACCTCGTGCGCCTGCTCCCGGGCCTGACGCATGACCGTGGCGAGATCGACCGGGCGTGCCGCCCCGGCCGCTCCCGCTGCCGCTCCCCCTCCGAGCAGGAGGGAGAGCGCCAAGATGGGGATGGCTGAGCTCCTATACATAACCATACCCGCATATGGTTATGCAGTTGATTCTTTCTGTCAACCCCCCCCGGATGGCGGTCTCAACGGGCCTCGGACGCTGGTACGCTCGATCCCGCTCCGGGACGACGATCGCCCTGCGGAGAGGCCATGTCCCCGCTTCCGTTCCTCCCTTCCTCTTCCATCGCCCTCATCGGGACGCCGGCAACGCGCCCGTAGCCGCCATGCGCCCCGCCTCTCCCCCGCGGCTCCCGCTCACCGCCCTCGTCCTCAGCGGCCTCGCCCTCCTGGCGGCCTTCGCCTGGTGGCGCCTCGGCGCCGGCAGCGCGCCGGTGCTCGTCGAGCGGCGGCCGGTGGGGATCATGGGCACGAGCTGCACCCTCGGCGGGGTCGTCCCGGCCCGCGAGGAGGCGCGGGGCACCGCCGCCCTCGCCGCGGCCGAACGGGAGTTGCGCCGGCTCGAGGCGGCCCTGAGCACCTGGATCGAAGCCTCGGAGATCTCCCGGCTCAACGCCGCCGCGGCGGACGTGGCGGTACCGCTTTCCCGCGACAGCCGCGCCCTGCTCGACCGCGCCCGGCAGCTCCATCGGGAGAGCGCGGGCGCCTTCGACATCACCTGCCGGCCGCTCGTCACCCTCTGGCGGCGCGCCGGCGAGGCGGGGCGGCTCCCCACCCCGCCGGAGATCACCGCGGCCCGGGCGGCCTCCTCCTGGGAGCAGCTCGAGCTCACCGCCGAAGGGGCCCGCAAGCGCTCGGCGAGCGCGCAGGTCGATCTCGGCGGGATCGCGAAGGGGTACGCGATCGACCGCGCCCTCGAGAGCCTCCGCGCCCACGGTCTCACCGGGGGCCTCGTCGAGGTCGGCGGCGATCTCGCCGTCTTCGGATCGGCTCCGGACGGCGAGGCGTGGGAGATCGCGGTGCGCGATCCGCGGAGCGAGACGGTCTGGGGAACGCTCCGGCTCCGCGCCGGGGCGGTCTGCACCAGCGGCGACTACGCCCGCTACGTCGAGATCGAGGGGCGCCGCCACAGCCACATCGTCGACCCCCGGAGCGGCCAGCCCGCCGACCGGGCGGCGAGCGTCACCGTGGTGGCGCCCGACGCCACCACCGCCGACGCCTGGGCCACGGCGCTCGCCGTCCTCGGCCCCGAAGGGCTCCCGCTGCTGCCGGCTCCCGGTACGGTGGAGGCGCTGCTCGTCTTCCGGGACGATGGCCGGCTGCACGCGAGCGCGACGCCGGGGATCGCCCGGCTCGTGACCCCGGAGGATCCGGGTTTCGTCCGCCTGCTCGCCGGCGAGGCGCTGCCGGCCGGGCGGTGAGACCCCGGCCGGCGCCCGCCCTCAGCCGCGCCACTCGGTCTGGTCGACCGTGGTGTCGAACGTCGCCTCGGCCCGGACGGGCATCTCCACGTCGGCGAGCGCCTCGAGATCCTTCGGGCTCGGCGTCCCGACCCAGACGAGCGACTCGGCCGGGCACTTGTCGATCGCGGGGAGGAAATCGAAACCGGGCTCGTACTTGTCGTAGTCGATGACCGGCAGGTTCCCCTTCATCACCAGCGACGGGGCGAGCTTCGAACAGGCCTTGCAGCCGATGCAGCCGATCGTGCAGACCGCCTTGACGTCGTTGCCGAAGTCCTGGTTCGCGCAGCCGACCGCGAGGATCCGGTCGGTCTTGAACGGCACCCGGCTGATGATGCCGCGCGGGCAGGCGTCGACGCAGTCGCCGCAGCCGGTGCACTTCGTGTAGTCGACCACGGCCACGCCGTCGACGACGTGGATCGCGTCGTAGGTGCAGGCACGCTCGCAGTCGCCGAGGCCGAGGCAGCCGTAGATGCACCCCTGCACGTCGGTGACGAGGTTCGCGGCGGTGCAGGTCGGCTCCCCCTGGTACGGGTGCCGGCGCAGCCGCATCCCGGTCGTCGCCGTGCAGTGCACGATCACCCGGTACGGCCAGGTCTGCTCCGCTTCGACCCCCATGATCGCCGCGAGCGCCCCGACCACCGCGGGGCCGCCCGGGGCGCAGAGGGTCAGCGCGGTCCCGCCCGCGGCGACCGCCTCGGCGTACTCGCCGCAGCCGACGAAGCCGCAGTTGCCGCAGTTGGCGCCGGGCAGGGCGCGGTTGATCCGCTCCACCCGCGGGTCGACCGGCACGAAGAAGCGGCGGTCGGCCCAGCCGAGCACGGCCCCGCCGACCACCGCGAGCAGCAGCATCACTCCCGATCCGAGCCCGACCAGGGCCATCGTCTCGCCGGTCATCGGTCCACCTCCACGGACGCCACCGCCGCCGGCGCGTCGGCGGCCGCGGGCGTCAGGGCCTGCTTCAGGTTCGCCCCCATCCCCGTGAAGCCGAGAAAGGCGAGGGCGAGGATCCCCGCCGTCAGCAGCGCGATCGGCGCCCCCCGCAGCGGCCGCGGGACATCGGCGAGGTCGAGCTCGACCCGGATGCCCGCCATCAGCACGATCGCCAGCGTGAAGCCGAGGCCGCCGAAGATCGGCAGCGTGAGCGACTCGGCCAGCCCCCAGTTGCCCCCCACCACCTCCTTCATGATGAGCAGGCAGGCGAAGAGGATCGCGCAGTTGGTGGTGATCAGCGGCAGGAAGACGCCGAAGCTCTTGTAGAGCGGCGGGAAGAACTTCTTGACGTACATCTCGACGAACTGCACCGAGGCGGCGATGACGAAGATGTAGGCGATGTAGGCGAGCACCGAGAGGTCGGCGTCGCCGGGGCCGCCGACCGCGTGCCAGACGGCGTTGGCCAGCGGCGCCCCGGGGCGGAGCACGAACTCGGTCAGCGTCCAGGAGAGGAAGCCCGCCACCGTGATCACGAACGTCACCGCCAGCCCCATCCCGAGCGCGGTGTCGAGCTTGCGCGAGACGCCGAGGAACGGGCAGATGCCGACGAAGTAGGAGAGGACGAAGTTGTTGATCAGCGCCGCGCCGATGGCGATGAGCAGGAGGTTGGCGAAGAGCTCCATCGTCCTACACCTCCGCGCGCCGCTTCGGGCGCGCCTGGTACCAGTTCACCAGCGCGAGCAGCAGGGCGAGCGCGATGAAGGCGCCCGGCGGCATCACCATGATCACCCAGCGCGGCACGACCGCGGGGAGGACCGGCAGCCCGAACCAGGTGCCCATCCCGAGGATCTCCCGCACCGTCGCCACCGAGCCGAGCCCGATGAGGAAGCCGAGCGAGTTGCCCACCGCGTCGGCGAACGCCGTGAACGGCCCCTGCTTGCTGCCGCAGACCTCGCAGCGGGCGATGATGATGCAGTTGACGATGATCAGCGGCACGTACGGTCCGAGCGCCACGCTCATCGGGTAGAGGTACGCCGCGAGCAGCCGGTCGGCGATCGTCACGAAGGTGGCGATCGTCAGCGTGAAGACGAGGATCCGCAGATGCGGCTTGAGCAGGTGCCGGATCAGGCTCACCATCACGTTGGCCGAGATCAGCACGAAGGCGGTGGCCGCCACCATCGTCAGGGCGGGCTTCATCGCCGCGGTGACCGCGAGCGTGGGGCACATGCCGAGCAGCTGCCGGAAGGTCGGGTTCTCCGGCACGATGCCGGCGATGAAGCGCTCGGCCGCGGTCGGGCCGTCGTCGACCGCCGCCGGGAGTTCGAGCTCAGCGACCGCCATCGGTCTCTCCTTCCTCGGCCGGCGCGGCGGCGCTCGCCGCGGCGGCCAGCTGCGGCCGCACCGCGGCCACGGTGGCGTTGACGATGTCGCAGACGGAGCGGGAGCTGATCGTCGCGGCGGTCAGCGCGAGCACCCGTCCGGGAGCGCTCTCGGCCTCCGCCGCGCTCTTGACCACCACGAGCGGCGCGGTCGCCGGCGCCCCCGCGAACCAGCGGCGGAACGGCTCCTTCGTGATCTCGTCGCCGAGCGCCGGGGTCTCCTTCTGCGAGAGGACGAAGAGGCCGGTGAGCCGCTCGAGGTCGCCCGAGAGGCCGACGAGCAGGTCGATGTCGTCGGCGTAGCCCGAACCGATGCCGCGGACCACGTAGCCGAGCGGCGCGCCGCCGGCCGCCGCGAGGGTATAGAGCTGATGGCCGGCGACCTCGCTCTCCGCCACGGCGAGGTCGAGCGTCTCGCCGCTCGCCCGGCGGACCGCGATCCGGTCGCCGCTCACCGTGATCTCCGCGCCGGCGAGCTCGGCCGCCGGCAGGACCAGGCCGGGGAGCTGGCGCAGCGTCTCGGCGCGCTGGTTGGCGGCGATCACCGGCGAGAGGTTGGTGTGCACCGCCACGAGGGCGCCGCCGAAGAGGAGGCCCAGCAGCAGGATCAGCCACGACTGGCTGAAGAACGAGGCGCGCGGCGGGTTCACTTGGCACCTCCCGGCAGCTCGACCGCGCCGCCGAACGGCTTCGGGACCGTGCCGCGGTTGATCAGCGGGGTCACCGAGTTCATCAGCAGGATCGCGAAGACGACCCCTTCCGGATAGGAAGAGAGGGTCCGGATGAGCACCACGAGCACCCCGACCCCGAAGCCGAAGACCGCCCGGCCGCGGGGCGAGAGCGGGCTCGTCACCGGATCGGTGGCGATGAAGAAGGCGCAGAAGAAGAGGGCGCCCGCGAAGAGGTGATGGAGCACGGTCAGCGGCGTGGCCGGGTCGAGGAGGTTGGCGACCACCGCCGCCGCCGCCGCCCCGGCGAGGGTCCAGACCGGGATCTGCCAGGCCGCCGAGCGGCGCCAGCAGAGGTAGAGGCCGCCCACGAGGCAGGCGAGGGCACTCGTCTCGCCGAGCGAGCCGTTCACGTTGCCGAGGAAGAGCGGCCAGAGGCCGGGCAGCGCCACCGCCCCGGCCGTCCCCTTCGCGAGCGAGAGCGGCGTGGCCTGGGTGAGGATCGGCAGCGCCGCCTCCGCGCGCACGTACGCCCCGCCCGCGAGCGAGGCGGCGAAGGCGACCATCACGAAGGCGCGCCCCACCATCGCCGGGTTGAAGATGTTCTGCCCGAGCCCGCCGAACGCCGCCTTGCCGAGGCCGATGGCGGCGAAGGCGCCGATCGCGCCCACGTACCACGGGGCGCTCCACGGCAGCGAGAGGCCGAGGATCGCCCCGGTCACCGCCGCGGAGAGGTCGTCGAGCGGGGCACGCCGGCGGCGGAGCCGCGAGAAGAGCGCCTCGGCGAGGAGGGCCGCGGCGACGCAGACGGCGATCTGGAGGACCGCGTACCAGCGGAAGATCCAGACCGCCACCCCGGCCACCGGCAGCAGGGCGAGGAGCACGTCGGCCATCATCCGCCGGGCGGTGAAGTCCGAGACCGTCAGGTGCGGCCCCGGCGCCACGTGGAGAGCGGGAGCGGGAGCGATGCGAACCGGTTCGGCAGTCACGTCGTCGTCCTCCCGTCTCAGGCCGTCATCTTCGCGAGCCGCGCCTTCGCGACCCGGATCAGCTGCACGAGCGGCAGCCGGGAGGGGCAGGCGAAGGCGCAGCAGCCGCACTCGACGCAGAGCCGCGCGTGGTACGAGCCCGCCAGCTCCCACTCGCCGTAGCGCGCCGCGAGCGCGATCCGGGTCGGCAGGAGCCCCATCGGGCAGACGTCGACGCACCGTCCGCAGCGGACACAGGCGCGCTCCGGCTCGGCGTCGAGATCGCGCGCCGCGAGCACCGTCAGCCCGCTCGTCCCCTTGGTGACCGGGGCGTCGAGGTAGGCGACGCTGAAGCCCATCATCGGCCCGCCGGCGATCACCCGCGCCGCGTCGTCGGTGAGCCCGCCGGCGGCCTCGATCGCCTCGGAGAGACGCAGGCCGATCGGCACCAGCAGGTTCTTCGGCTCGCGGACGCCGTGGCCGGCGACGGTCATCACCCGGTGGGTGAGCGGCGCGCCGCGCAGCACCGCGCGGGCGAGCGCGGCGGCGGTGGCGACGTTGCTCACCACCACCCCCACGTCGAGCGGCAGCTTGCCGCCGGGGACGATCCGCTGCAGGAGGGCGTAGACGAGCTGCTTCTCGGCCCCCTGCGGGTACTTCGTGGCGACCACCCCGACCTCGATCCCGAGCTCGGGGGCGAGGCGGCGCATCTCGGCGATCGCCTCCGGCTTGTTCGCCTCGATGCCGACGACGATCCGCTTCGCGCCGACCGCCCGCGCCACGAGCTTCGCGCCGACGAGGACCGGCAGCGCCGCCTCCCGCATCAGCCGCTCGTCGGCGGTCAGGTACGGCTCGCACTCGCAGCCGTTGACGAGCACGGTGTCGACCGGCCGCCGGGGGCCCGGGGCGAGCTTGACGTGGGTCGGGAAGGCCGCGCCGCCCATCCCCACGAGGCCCGCCTCGCCGGCCGCGGCGACGATCTCCGCGGGCGCGATCTCGTCGAGGCCGGCGAGCGGCCAGTCGCCGCCGAAGTGGGCGTCGTAGAGCGCCTGCCCCTCGAGCTGCTCGCCTGCGGCCTTGATCGGCACCGTCGTCACGTGGCGGCCGTTGGGCAGCGTGGCGACCGACTCGCGCTGGACGACGCCGGCGATCGAGGCGTGCACCGGGGCGGAGACCGGCGCCTCGGCGCGGCCGACGACGTCGCCGAGCGCCACCGTGGCGCGGCTCGCCACCACCGCCTGGCAGGGGGCGCCGAGGTGCTGCAGGAGCGGGATCGCGACCGCCGCCGGGGTGGGGACCACCTCGATCGGCACGTCGCGGGCGAACTGCTTCTCTTCCGGGGGGTGGACACCGTGCGGGAACGTCCGGGCACGGCGCGACGGCCAGCTCATCCTGGATCCTCCTGGTGGCGGGCGAGACGGGAAGCGAGCGGAGCCACCGCGAGCGCGGCGGCCACGAAACCGGCGAAGGCGGCGCCGGCCGCGCCGCTGCGGGTGGCGGCGAGACCCGCGCCGGCGAGCGCGCCGAGCAGCGGCACGAGGAAGACGAGCGCGGCGACCCCGACGAGGCGCGCTCCGGAGAGCGCTCCCGGGGGACGCACGTTCGCGGCCGCGCGGCCACAGGCCGCACAGCCCCCTCCGGATCTCGGATCCTCACAGGCGCCGCATGGGTTCATCAGAGGCCCCGGTCCACGGCTGTGGACCACCTCCATCGTAGGCAGGAGCCGCGCCCCCGGCACCATGCGGGCGGGTAGGGAGGGGCCACCCCGGAGGGTCGCCGCCCGCCGGCGTCCCCTTGACCTTCTAGTACCCCTCCCCCTCCGCTGCCGCCTGCGCCTTGCCGCGGTGGAGGCGGAAGAGGATGACGAAGTAGACAGCGGCCAGCACGAAGCCGGGGGGCCACCAGAGGAGCCCGGCCCGCAGCGATTGCGGTGCCGCGGCGGCGTTCCGGGCGGTGAGGCTCCAGGCCGGATCGAGCGTCGAGGCGAGCCAGGTCGGGTAGAGCGCCGCCGCGGTGGCGGCGAGCAGGCCGACCAGGAACGCCGCCGAGCCGAGGAAGGCGAGCAGCTCGCGCCCCTGCCGCCGGGCGGTGAAGCTCACCCCGAGCCCGGCGAGGAAGAGCAGCGTGCAGAGGAGCGCGAGAGGGCGGGCGAGCGCATTGCGCAGCAGCCCCGGCGCCACCTGCAGGGTGGCGAGCGTGGCGAGGAGCCAGAGACCGACGGTGGCGAACCAGAGCCAGCCGGCGGCGGCGCGGCTGCGGTCGGCGACCACGCCGTCGGTCTTCCAGGCGAGGAAGAGCGCGCCGTGGTGACCGATCGCCGCGAGCGCGGTGAGCCCGGTGAGCACCGTGTACCAGTCGAGGATCCCGAGCGCCCCGGCGGGCGAGAACGAGTCGAAGAGCGGCAGGGTGAACCAGCCGCCGGCGCCGAGCGGCACCCCGCGCAGCACGTTGCCGAGGGCGGCGCCGAGCAGCACCGGGGCGAGCAGCGAGGCGGCGGCGAAGGTGCCATCCCAGAAGCGGCGCCACATCGCGTCGCGGATGAGGGAGCGGAACTCGATCGCGATGCCGCGCAGGATCAGCACCCAGAGCAGCAGGTAGATCGCGAGATAGAAGCCCGAGAGGCCCGCAGCCAGCACCTTCGGGAAGGCGAGGAAGAGCACCCCGCCGGCGGCGAGCAGCCAGACCTCGTTGCCGTCCCAGAACGGCCCGATCGCCGCGAGCACCTGCCGCCGCTCGCTGTCGGTCCTCGCCACCCCGGGGTGGAGGAGGCCGGCGCCGAAGTCGAAGCCGTCCAGCACCACGTAGATCGCCACCATCACCGCCGCGAGCGCGAACCAGAGAGCTTCCATGAACGTCACCTCAGTGGCCGGCGGCGCCGAGCGGACGGGGTCCGAGGACGATCTCGCGCAGCGCGAGCCCGACGAAGAGGAGCCCGAGCACGAGGTAGAGCCCGGCGAAGCCGAGGAGCGTGAAGAGGGTCGAGCCCCCGTGCACGGTCGGCGAGCTCCCCTCGGCGGTCCGTATCAGGCCGTAGACGAGCCACGGCTGCCGTCCGAGCTCGGCGGTCAGCCAGCCGGCGGTGTTGGCGATGAACGGGAACGGGAAGGCGAAGGCGAGGATCCAGAGCAGCCACCGGTTCGCGGCGAGCCGCCGGCGCCAGAGCAGCAGCGCCGCCAGCCCCATCACCGCGATGAAGATCGTCCCGAGACCGACCATCACGTGGAAGGCGTAGTAGAGCAGCGCGATGTTGTCCGGCCAGTCGCTCTCGGGATACTCCGCGAGGCCGCGCACGTTGGCGGAAAAATCGCCGTAGGCGATGTAGGAGAGAACCGCCGGCAGGAGGATCGGGTTGTCGAGCCGCCGCTCGGCGACGTTCGGCTGGCCGATCATCGCCAGCGGCGCGTACGGGCCGCTCTCGAAGCGCCCCTCCATCGCCGCCAGCGTCACCGGCTGGTGGGTCGCCACCAGCCGCCCCTGCACGTGACCGGTGGGCATCGCCAGCAGGATCGAGGCGACGAGCCCGGCGACGATCCCGGTCTGGAGCGAGACCCGCGCCGGCTCGGGATGCTCGGCGCGGAGCGTCCAGAAGGCGCCGACCGCGGCCATCGCGAAGGCGCCGGTCGTCACCGCCCCGAGCATCGTGTGGGGGTACTGGGCGAGCGCCCACGGGTTGGTGAGGAAGGTCCAGAGGCTCGCGACCGCGAAGGTGCCGTCCGGCTGGATCAGGTGCCCCACCGGATGCTGCATGAAGGCGTTCGTGGCGACGATGAAGAAGCCCGAGAGCCAGCTGCCCACGAGCAGCGCCACCGCCGCCGCGAAGTGCCCGCGGCGCCCGAGCCGCCGCTCCCCCCAGACGAGCAGGGCGAGGAAGCTCGATTCGAGGAAGAAGGCGAAGAGCCCCTCCATCGCGAGCGTCTGCCCGATGACCCCGCCGGTGCGGGCGGAGAAGGCGGCCCAGTTGGTGCCGAACTGGAACTCCATCGGCACCCCGGTGACCACGCCCATGGCGAACGAGAGGCCGAAGATGCGGATCCAGAAGCGGGCGGCGTCGTCCCACTTCTGGGTGTCGCTGCGCAGGCCGATCGCCTTGAGGACGACGATGAGCAGCGCGAGGCCCATCGTCAGCTGCGGGAAGAGGTAGTGGTAGGTGATCGTGAAGCCGAAATGCAGACGGTGCCAGAACAGGGGATCGTCCACGCCCACCTCCGGACGCCACGGCAGCCCGAACCGCCGCCGGCTCCGGGCTGCGATGACGAGACTGACCGGCAGCCTACGCCGTGCGCGCGGCGAAGCGCACTACCCGAACCGGTGGGCCGGCCGGCGGGCGGGGATCGCCCCCCGGACCGGGTGGTCCGGCCGGCGGCCCGACGGGTGAATCCCCCCCACCCGTCCGGGGGGCGCGATGACGCCGCCTTTCCCTCACGATTCACTGGTATCGCGCCCATCGCGCCCGCCGCGAAGCCCCGGGGCGGGACTCTGGGCTGCGGGAAGGGAGCGCAAGACCGTGCCAGCGCCGGGCCCCGTACCCCGCATGCAATCCGGATTGCCACTCTCCGGTGGAACTCACCCGTACCGGTCCGCCCCTCCGGGCGCAGCCGTGTGCACAGCCCCGAAAACGCACCGACAGAGGATGGATGAGCGATGAACGACGTCGTGCGCTTCGATGACCACACCCCGCGCCTCTTCTTCCTGGCCGCCGTCTTCTGGGCCGTGGTCGGCATGCTCGTTGGGCTCCTGATCGCGGCGCTGCTCTTCCTGCCGGGACTCAACATGGCGCCCTGGTTCACCTTCGGGCGGCTGCGGCCGCTGCACACCAACGCGGTGATCTTCGCCTTCGTGGGGAACATGATCTTCGCGGGCAGCTACCACTCGATGCAGCGGCTGCTCAAGACCCGGCTCTACAGCGACACCCTCTCCCGGATCCACTTCTGGGGGTGGCAGGCGCTGATCGCCGCCGGCGGGATCGGCTACCTCTTCGGCTTCACGCAGTCCCGGGAGTACGCCGAGCTGCCGTGGCCGCTCGACGTGGCGCTCGCGGTCCTCTGGATCGTCTACGCGGTGAACTTCTTCGGCACGATCGCGATCCGGCGCGAGAAGCACCTCTACGTCGCGATCTGGTTCTACATCGCGAGCATCGTCACGGTCGCGGTGCTCCACATCGGCAACAACCTGGCGATCCCCTACTCCTGGATCGGCAGCTATCCGATCTACGCGGGCGTCAAGGACGCGCTCATGCAGTGGTGGTACGGGCACAACGCGGTGGCCTTCTTCCTCACCACCCCGTACCTCGGCCTCATGTACTACTACCTGCCGAAGGCGGCGGAACGGCCGGTGTTCAGCTACCGGCTCTCGATCATGCACTTCTGGTCGCTCGTCTTCGTCTACATCTGGGCCGGCCCCCACCACCTCCACTACTCGGCGCTCCCGGAGTGGGCGAGCACGCTCGGAATGCTCTTCTCCCTCATCCTCTGGATGCCCTCCTGGGGCGGGATGATGAACGGCCTGCTCACCCTGCGCGGCGCCTGGCACCGGCTGCGCGAGGATCCGATCCTGAAGTTCTTCGTCGTGGCGGTCACCTACTACGGGATGGTGACCTTCGAGGGGCCGATGCTCTCGATCAAGTCGGTGAACGCGGTCTCCCACTTCACCGACTGGACGATCGGCCACGTGCACGCCGGGGCGCTCGGCTGGAACGCCTTCCTCTCCTTCGGCATCCTCTACTGGGCGATCCCGCGGCTCTGGAAGACCGAGCTCTACTCGGTCCGCCTCGCGAGCGTCCACTTCTGGATCTCGACGATCGGCCTGATCCTCTACCAGGTCTCGATGTGGGTGGCGGGCATCACCCAGTGGGCGATGTGGCGCGCCTTCGAGCCCGACGGCCGCCTCCTCTACCCCGACTTCATCGAGACCGTCATCCGGATCGTGCCGCTCTACTGGGTCCGTCTGGTCGCCGCGATCCTCTTCTTCGGCGGCCTCTTCCTCCTCCTCTGGAACCTCTACAAGACGATCCGCAGCGCCCCGGCCGACTACGCGAAGGAGACGGAGATCCGGGTGCCGCCGCTCGTCCGCGACCTCTCGGCCCCCGGCGCGGTGACCGCGCCGAACACCTGGGACCACGCCCTCTACCGGCTCCAGCACCAGCTCCGCCACGGCGTCCACCGGATGCTCGAGGGGCGCGCCGGCACCTTCACCGTGCTCGTGGTGATCGCGATCTCGGTCGGTTCGCTCGTCGAGGCGGTGCCGCTGTTCGTCGACAAGTCGAACGTCAAGGAGATCGCGAGCGTCACCCCGTACACGCCGCTCGAGGTGGCGGGGCGCGACATCTACGTCCGCGAGGGCTGCTACCTCTGCCACTCGCAGCAGGTGCGCCCGTTCCGCTACGAGACCGAGCGGTACGGCGAGTATTCGAAGGCGGGCGAGTACATCTACGACCGGCCGTTCCAGTGGGGCTCGAAGCGGACCGGCCCCGACCTCCACCGGGTCGGCGGCAAGTACCCGTCGCTCTGGCACGTGCGGCACATGGAGCGCCCCGACTCGACTACCCCGCGCTCGGTGATGCCGCGCTTCCCGCACCTGCTCACCGACCCGATCGACGTCGCCGGCGTGCCCGCGAAGCTGCGGGCGCTGCGTGCCATCGGCACCCCGTACACCGAGGGCGAGATCGAGACCGCGGCGACCGCGATCGCCACCCAGGCGGCGGCGATCGCCGCCGAGGTCGAGTCGCAGCAGGGGCCGGCCGGGCTCGCGGACAAGGAGATCGTCGCGCTCACCGCCTACCTCCAGCGGCTCGGCACCGACATCCGCTGGCAGCGCCCCGAGCCGGCGCTGCCGCTCGCCGTCACGAGCGTGGAGCCGTAGCCGTGCTGCAGGAGCTCGCCGCCCGCACCGACGCGGTCCACTGGGTGATCGCCTCGATGCTCTTCTTCATCGGGATCTGGATCGGGGTCCTGGTGACGACGTTCCGCGCCCGCCCCGAAGAGATGGAAGCCCGCGCTCGCCTCCCCCTCGACGAGGAGGACCCGGACGAGATCGAACCGCCGCCGGCGAGTGGCCGGCTGGGCTGAGGAGAGGCAACCATGGCCGAATTCGAAGACAAGGTCATCCACGAGCTGGACGGCATCAAGGAGTACGACAACCCGATGCCCGGCTGGCTGATGGCCATCTGGTGGGGCTCGATCCTCTTCGCCGCGGCCTACCTCGTCTTCTACGCGCTCGCCTTCGGCGAGGGCTCGATGGAGGCCGAGTACCGCGCCGAGACCGACCGGGCGCTCGCCGCGATCCAGGTCTACCTCGACGCCAACCCGCTCGTGCCCTCCCCCGAGGAGCTGCTCGCGGGGGCGCGCGACCCGGTGGTGCTCGAGCTCGGCGCCTCGCGCTACGCCCGTTCCTGCGCTTCCTGCCATGGCGCCGAGGGGCAGGGTCTCATCGGTCCGAACCTCACCGACGATCACTGGCTCCACGGCGGCTCGATCAGCGAGGTCTTCCTGTCGGTCGCCAAGGGGTGGCCGGCCAAGGGGATGCCGCCCTGGGGCCGGGCGATGCCGCCGGCGGAGCTGACGGCGGTCGTCTCGTACGTCCGGAGCCTGCAGGGCACGCACCCGGCCGGCGGACGGGCGCCGGAGGGCCAGCCGTTCACGCCGGAGCCGCTCCCGGAGACCTGAAGTGGCGTCGCCCGCCGAAGCCAGAGAGCCGGCTGTCCCGGCGGCCCCGCAGGGCCCGGCGGGCGTCTTCGAGATCGCGCCCGAGGAGGAGCTGCTCTACAGCCTCACGGCCGACGGCAAGCGGAAGTTCATCCGTCCCACGCTCAGCCGGGGGCGGTACTGGCGGATCCGGCGGCGTTTCGCCTGCAGCCTGATCCTCCTCTACTTCGCGCTGCCGCTGCTCCGCGTGGGCGGGCAGCCGGCGTTCCGGATCGACCTCACGGGCTCGCGCGTCCACCTCTTCGGCGCCACCCTCCACCCCGGCGACAACCTGCTGCTCGTGGCCCTCGGCCTCGGGCTCGTGATCACGATCTTCTTCGTCGGCTCGACCTTCGGGCGGATGTGGTGCGGCTACACCTGCCCGCAGACCGTCTATCTGGAGTTCGTCTTCCGGCCGATCGAGGTCCTCCTCGAAGGGCCGCCGCCCCGGCAGCGCCGGCTCAACGCCGCCCCCTGGAGCGCCGGCAAGCTCGCGATCAAGAGCGCGAAGTGGGCGCTCTGGATCCTCGTCGCGCTCCTGATGGCCGGCACCTTCGTCGCCTACTTCACCGGCTGGCAACCGCTGCTCGCCGGCCTCGCGACCGAGCCCGGTGCGTGGCGGGGGGCGCTCTTCGCCATCGCGATCGTGACCACCCTGATCCTCTTCGACTTCGGCTGGTTCCGCGACCAGATGTGCACGATCGCCTGCCCGTACGGCCGGCTGCAGAACGTGATCGCGGACCGGGACACGATCCTCGTGGCGTACGACACCGATCGCGGCGAGCCGAAGATGCGGATGCGCGACCGCGGCCCGGGGATCGTCGCCGGCGACTGCATCGACTGCCGCAGCTGCGTCGCCACCTGCCCCACCGGCACCGACATCCGCCGCGGCCTGCAGGTCGAGTGCATCGGCTCGGCGCAGTGCATCGACGCCTGCGACGCGGTGATGGTCGGGATCGGCAAGCCGCCGGGGCTGATCCGGTACAGCTCGCTGCGCCAGCAGAGCGGCGGCGAGCGCCGCATCCTCCGCCCCCGGACCCTCGTCTACCTGGCGCTCCTGACGATCGCCTGGGGGAGCTTCGCGGGGATGCTGCTCAGCCGCGGCGTGGCACGTGCCGAGATCGGCCGCGGCGGGCGCGAGCCGTACCGGCTGCTGCCCGGCGGCGAGGTCGCGAGCGAACAGCGGGTGCGGATCACCAACCAGCTCACCGAGCCGCAGCGGTTCACCCTGACGCTGGTGAGTCCCGAGGCGGCCCGGCTGACCACGGGCGGCGCGCCGGTGGAGGTGCCGCCCGACGGGCACGTCGCGATCCGGGCGGTGACGAACGCCCCGGCCGACCTCTTCGTCGACGGCCAGCTCGACGTCCGCTACCGGCTGACCTCCGACCAGGGGTTCGACGAGGAGATCGCCTTCGTCCTCCTCGGCCCGTACACCGCCGCGGGAGGGAAACGGTGAGGCTCCTCCGCCTCGTTTCCGACTACCGCTGGCCGCTCTTCCTCGCCGGCCTGCTCGGGATGTCGATCGCCGCCTGCGGGGTGCTCGTCTGGGTCGCCACCCGCCCCGACGCCCCCCGGCCGATCCGCGGCTACTACGAGGCCGCCCGCGCCTGGGACGTCGAGGAGGCGACCGTCGCCGCGAGCCGCGCGCTCGGCTGGACGGTCCGCTTCGAGCTGCCGGGCGAGATCCCCTACTTCGAGGGGATGCCGCGCCCGGTCGACGTCCGGATCACCGACCGCGCGGGAGCGGGGGTCGCGGGGCTCTCGGGCGAGCTCCACGCGGTGCGCCCCGCCGACGGCCGCCTCAACCAGCGGGGCGAGCTCGTCGCGATGCCCGACGCCCCGGGCAGCTACCGCACCCTCATCCGCCTCGACGCGCCCGGCGACTGGGAGCTGCGGCTCGACCTCCGGCAGGAGGAGCTCCGCTTCGTCCACGCCGCCCGGTTCACGCTCGTGCCCCCGCCGGAGGAGAGCGAGTGAACGCCCCCCGCCCCGGCCCGAGCGCGCCCGCCGATCGCCCGGCCTGCGCCCACTGCGGCCTGCCGGTGCCCGCGAGCCTCCTGCGGCCGGGGGAGGAGAAGCAGTTCTGCTGTCAGGGCTGCCGGCAGGTCCACACCCTCGTCCAGGAGTGGGGGCTCGACCAGTACTACCGCCTCGCCGCCGCCGAGCCCCAGGGGCTCGCCCCCGCCCGGGTGAGCGGCCGCGAGTTCGAGGAGCTCGACGACGAGGTGGCCCGGGCGGCGGCCACCGAAACGATCGGCGAGCGCTGCCGGACCCGCTTCTACCTCGAAGGGGTCCACTGCGCCGCCTGCGTCTGGCTCGTCGAGCGGCTCCCGACGGCGCTCAGCGGCGTCGACGAGGTGCGGCTCAACCTCGGCAGCGCGGTGGCGGAGGTGACCTGGCGGCCGGAGGCGACCCGGCTCTCGACGATCGGCCGCGCCCTCGACCGGCTCGGCTATACCCCGCACCTCCACCGCGCCGCGAGCCTCCAGGAGGCGCGCCGCCGGGAGGACCGCGCCGCCCTCGCCCGCCTCGGGGTGGCCGTCGCCGGCGCGATGAACCTGATGTTCCTCCACGGCGCGCTCTACGCCGGGGAGTACTCCGGCATGGCCGCGGCGTATACCACCTTCTTCCGGTGGCTCTCGTTCGCGGTCGCGGTGCCGGTGATCGCCTACGCGGCGCGGCCGTTCTTCCGCACCGCGCTCGCCGGGCTGCGGGCCGGGATGGTCCACATCGACCTGCCGGTGGCGATCGCCCTCGCCGCCGCCTTCGCCGCGAGCGCCTGGAACACCATCCGCGGCGCGGGGCCGATCTGGTTCGACTCGCTCGCGATGCTCGTCGCGGCGCTGCTCGGCGCCCGGCAGGTGCAGCGCGGGGCGCAGCGGGCCGCGCTCGAACGGGCCGACAGCCTGCGCGGGGTGGCGTTCCTGGAGTTCGCGCGGCGGCTCGCCGGCAACGGCCTCGACGCCCCGGCGGTCGAGGTGCCGCTCGCGGCGCTCGCCGCGGGCGACCGGGTCGTGGTCCGCTCCGGCGAGCTCGTGCCGGTCGACGGCGTGGTGCTCGCCGGCACCTCCACGCTCGACAACGCGGTGCTCACCGGCGAGAGCGTGCCGGTACCGGTGCGGGAGGGCGACACCGTCCACGCCGGCGCCACGAACCTCGGCGCCCGGCTCGTGGTGCGGGTCGACGCCGCCGGCGAGGCGACCCGGGTCGGGGCGCTGCTCGCGATCGTCCAGGAGGCACTCGCGCAGAAGCCGGCGCTGCTCGCGACCACCGACCGGCTCGCCCGCCGCTTCGTGCAGGTGGTGCTCGTCGCCGCCGCCCTCACCGGGCTCGGCTGGCTCGGGCAGGAGCCGGCGCTCGCGCTCGAGCGGGTGATCGCTCTCCTCGTCGTCGCCTGCCCCTGCGCGCTCGGCCTGTCGGTGCCGCTCGCGATGTCGGTCACCCTGATGCGCGCCGCCCGCGCCGGGATCTTCGTCAAGAACCCGGACGCCCTCGAACGGCTCCGCCACCCCGGCCTCGTGCTGCTCGACAAGACCGGCACCCTCACCGCCGGGCGCCCGGCGGTGGTCCGCTGGGAGGGGGAGGAGAGCGCCCTCTCCCTCGCCCGCGCCCTGGAGGCCGAGTCGTCCCACGCCGTCGCCCGGGCGTTCCAGAGCGCCGGCGGCCGGACGCTGCGGCCGGTGCGGACGGTCACCGGGGTCGTCGAGAGCCCCGGGCAGGGGATCGCCGGCGTGGTCGACGGCCGCGCGGTGCGGGTCGGCAACGAGGAGTTCGCGGCCGGCGGCACCCCGCTCCCCGCCCCCTTCGCCGCCGCCGCCGCCGCCGCCACCGCCGCCGGGGAGAGCCCCGTCTTCGTGGCGGTCGACGGACGGGTCGCGGGCGTCGCCGCGCTCGGCGACACCCTCCGCCCCGACGCCCGGGCGACGGTCGCGGCGCTCCGCGCCCGCGGGCTCGGGGTGCGGATCCTCTCCGGCGACCATCCGGAGGTGGTGGCGCGGGTCGCCGCCGAGCTCGGCCTGCCCTTGGCCGACGCCACCGGCGGCCTCACCCCCGAGGCGAAGCGGGAGATCGTCGCCGCGCTCGTGGCCGACCCCGATCGCCCGGGCGCGGTGGTGATGGTCGGCGACGGGGTCAACGACGCCGCCGCCCTCGCGCTCGCCGACGTCGGCATCGCCGTCCACGGCGGCACCGGCGCCTCGATCGCCGCCGCCGACGTGGTCTTCACCCGCGGCGGCGTCGCCCCGCTCCTCGAGACCCTCGACGGCGCCCGGCGCCTCCGGGGGATCGTGCGGCGCAACCTCGGCTTCTCGCTCTTCTACAACGCCGGCGCCGCGCTGCTCGCGATCGCCGGCCTCGTCGGGCCGCTGCTCGCGGCGGTGCTGATGCCCGTCTCGTCGCTCACCGTCATCCTCTCCTCGGCCTGGGGGCGGACCTTCCCCCGCGCCGGGAGCTCTCCGGCCGCCCCCGCCCGGGCGGCCACGGCGGCGGCCTGACGATGGAGACGATCTTCGTGCTGCTCCCGCTCGCGCTGCTCGTCGCCGGCATCGCCGTCGCCGCCTTCATCTGGGCAGCGCGCTCCGGACAGTTCGACGACCTCGAAACGCCCGCGGTGCGGATCCTCTTCGACGACGAGGCGCCTGCGCCCGCCGCCCCCGGCCCCGCACCGACGACCCCCGATCCGACAGGGAGGGACCCTGAATGAACGGCAGGAGAAAGCTCGTCCGTCTCCTCGTGCTCGTGGGGCTGGTGGCCGCCACCGGCGCCCTGGCCTGGACGCTGAGCAACGCGCGCCAGGGGTACGAACCGCGCCAGCCCATCTCGTTCCGGCACACCCGCATGCCCGGAGCGCCCGACTGGCAGGTCACCGACGCGGGAGAGGTGGTCAACGCCGGCGGCTACGACATCCCCTGCGTCTACTGCCACACGATGCCGTACAAGGGACGCCACTCGACCGTGCCGTCCACGGCGGTCTGCATGAACTGCCACCAGAGCGTCGGCCTCGGCAAGGAGTGGGTGCTCCGGATGCAGGAGTACTGGGAACGGGGCCAGCCGATCCCCTGGGTGAAGGTCCACGACCTGCCCGACTTCGTCTACTACGACCACTCGGCGCACCTCAACGCCCGCGATGCGAGCGGCGCGCTCAAGCTCGCGGAGCACGACGCCGAGGGGCAGCCGATGGTCGCCTGCCAGCACTGCCATGGTGACGTCGCCGCGATGGAGATCGTCTCCGTGCAGAACCCGTTCAACATGCAGTGGTGCCTCGACTGCCACCGCAAGCCCGAGATGGACGGCGGCACCGACTGCGTCGTCTGCCACCGCTGAGGGAGATGACGATGCGACCGACCGACCCCCACGAGCGGCCGGAACCGACGGCCCTGGACCGCCGCGAGTTCCTCCGGCTCGGCGGCACCCTCGCCGCCGCCAGCGCGCTGGCGACGACGGGCTGCCAGCCGCCGCAGGAAGCGACGATCCCCTTCCACGACATGCCCGAGAGCCTCGCCGACGGGCTGGGGCGGGCCCGCTTCTATCGCACGGTGCTCGCCGGCTCGCCGGTGCAGGTGACGACCCGCGAAGGGCGTCCGATCCTCGTCGCCCCGCCGCCGGACGACCGGAGCGGCCGCGGCGTCGCGCTCCGTCACCAGGCCGCGATCATGGACCTCTACGACCCCGACCGGGCGCGGCATCCGCTCGCCGTGCGGCGCGGCCAGGGAGCGCCGGTGCCGGCGAGCTGGGCGGCGATCGAGACCGAAGCGATCGATCGTCTCCGCCGTGCCGGATCGCGGGCGGTGCTGCTCACCGGCCCGCTCGCGAGCCCCGGCCTCGCGGCCGCGATCGCCGCGCTCGGCGAGCGGACCGGGCTGCGGCACGTCGCCTGGTCGCCGCTCGCCTCCGACGCCGCCGCCCGGGCCTGGGAGCGCGCCTTCGGCGAGCCCCGTCCGGCGCGCCCGCGGCTCGACCGGGCGGCGGTGATCCTCGGCCTCGGAGCGGAGTTCCTCGACCGCCCCGAGGAGGGGTTCGAGCCGGAGTTCGCCGCGCGCCGGGTGCCGGACGCCGAGGCCGGGATGAGCCGCTTCATCCAGCTCGAAGGGCGCCTCACCCTCACCGGCGCGAGCGCCGACGAGCGGCTCCGGGTGCGCGACTCCGAGCTCGCGGCGGTCGCCGCCGGGCTCGCCCACGAGCTGGTGGTCGGGCGCGGGCTCGGGCCGCTCGCGGGTGACCCGGAGGTCGCCGCGGCGCTTGCCCCCTTCCCGCTCGCCACGGTGGCCGAGCGGGCCGGGCTCGACGCCGCGCGCCTCGGCGCAATCGCCGACGAGCTCCAGGCCGGAGCCGGCCGGGCGCTGGTCGTCGCCGGCGGCAGCGCGAGCAGCACCGCGCAGGGGCCGGCGCTCGAGCTCGCGGCCCTCCTGCTCAACGAGACGCTCGGGGCGTTCGCCGCCGGGCTCTTCGAGAGCGCCGCGGCGCCGGCCACCGGCACCGCCGGGGCGCTCGCGGCGCTCGCCGCCGAGCTGCGGGACGGGAAGGTCGAGGCGCTCTTCATCGCCGGCGCCAACCCGGTCTACGACGCCCCGGCGGCGCTCGACTTCGCCACCGCCCTCGAGGCCGTTCCGTTCGTCCTCTCCCTCGCCGACCGGCTCGACGAAACGAGCCGGTACGCCGACTACCTGGCGCCGGCGAGCCATCCGTTCGAGTGCTGGGGAGACGCCGCGCTGCCGCGCGGGCTCTTCGCCGTCCAGCAGCCGGTCGTCCAGCCGCTCCACGACACCCGCGGCCTGCTCGACCTGCTCGTCGGCTGGGGGGCGGCCCTCGGCGATCCGGCGGCGAGCGCGGCGGTGGCGGCGGCCGCCGCGGCGCTCGCCACCCCTCCGGAGCCGGCCGCGGCGATGCCCGCGCCGAGCCCGAGCCCCGCCTACCACTATCTCCGCGCCGAATGGGCCGCGCGGCTCGCGCTCGACCCGGCGAGCCCGGCGTTCCGGACGGCGTGGGAGGAGACGCTCCGCGAAGGAGCCTGGCAGGGGCCCGCGCCCGCGCCGCTGCCCGGAACGTTCGCGCCCGGGGCCGCGGCGCTCCTCGCCGGGCTGCCGCCGCCGGCCACCGGGCTCGAGCTCCAGCTCTACCCGCACCTCGCGCTCGGCGACGGGCGCTCGGCGAACAACGGCTGGCTGCAGGAGTTCCCCGATCCGATCACCCGGATCAGCTGGGGCGGCGCCCTCTCGCTCGCGCCCCGGCGCTTCGACGAGATGGGGCTCGCCAACGGCGACCTCCTCCTCGTCGACGCCGGCCACGCGCAGGTGGTCGCCCCCGCCTACCGCCACGCCGGGATGCACTACGACCAGGTCGCGCTGCCGCTCGGCCTCGGCCGCACCGCCTGCGGGGTGATCGGCAACGGCACCGGCCCGGACGCCTGGCCGCTGCGCCAGCTCGCGGGCGACCAGATCGTCGCCGCCGGCCTGCCGGTCACCATCCGCCGGGCGGGCGGCCACGAGGCGCTCGCCTTCGCGCAGGGCTCCGACGTCATCGACCGCGACCGGCGGCCGATCGTGCCGTTCACCACCCGGAGCGCCTGGGAGAGCGACCCGCGCGCGGGGACCGAGCAGCAGGAGGGCGGCCCCTCCGCCTGGCCGGCGCACGACTACCCGGCCGAGCGCTGGGCGATGGCGATCGACCTCTCCAGGTGCAACGGCTGCGGCAAGTGCGTGCTCGGCTGCCAGGCCGAGAACAACGTGCCGGTGGTTGGCCGGCTGGGGATCATCGAAGGCCGCGAGATGTCGTGGATGCGGATCGACCGGTACTACGACGCCCCCCGGCGCGACGGCCGCTGGGGCGCCGAGGTCTGGGACGGGCCGCTCGCGGTCGTCGAGGAGCCGCAGACGCTCTTCGAGCCGATGCTCTGCCAGCACTGCGCCAACGCCCCGTGCGAGACGGTCTGCCCGTTCATCGCCACCACCCACAGCGCCGACGGCCTCAACCAGCAGATCTACAACCGGTGCGTGGGCACCCGGTACTGCGCCAACAACTGCCCGTTCAAGGTCCGGCGGTTCAACTTCTGGGAGTACAGCACGGCCCGGGAGAGCGCGCTCTTCCGCTGGCTCGAGCCGCGGCTCTCCCGCCACGCCGACCTCAACGCCCGGGCCCCGATGCAGATGAAGAACAACCCCGAGGTCACGGTCCGCAGCCGCGGCGTGATGGAGAAGTGCTCGTTCTGCATCCAGCGGATCATGGCGGCCCGCGCCGCCGCGACGCGCGCCGGGCGATCGGGCCAACGCCTCCCCGACGGCGCCGTCGTGCCGGCCTGCCTCGAGGCCTGCCCGACCGGCGCGATCGTCTTCGGAGACCTCAACGACCCCGGCTCGGCGGTCGCCCGGCTCGCCGCCCAGCCGCGGGCGATGCGGCTGCTCGCGGCGATCGGCGTCGAACCGTCCATCTCCTACCTGACGAAGGTGCGCAATGACAAGGCATGAGATGAGTCCCTGGGCCACGGTGCAGGACGACAGCCAGCTGACCGGCCGGCCGCTCGTCGTGCCGGGCGCCGGCCCCTACGGCGGCGACCTCGAGATCCCCGAACCGCTGGTGACCGGCGGCAAGAAGTGGGCCGACGTCGACCGCGACATCTGCATGCACGCCGAGCGGTTCCCCACCCGGCGCTGGTGGCTCGCCTTCGGCGTCGCGCTCGCGCTGCTCGGCGTCCTCGTCGTCTCGCTCGCCGTGCTGATCTACTCCGGCATGGGCGTCGTCGGCGTGAACCATCCGGTCGGCTGGGGAACGTTCATCATCAACTTCGTCTTCTGGATCGGCATCGGCCACGCCGGCACGCTGATCTCGGCGGTCCTCTACCTCTTCCGCCAGCCGTGGCGCACCGGGATCAACCGGGCGGCCGAGGCGATGACGATCTTCGCGGTCGCCTGCGCGGGGATCTTCCCGATCATCCACCTCGGCCGCGCCTGGTTCGCCTACTGGCTCGTCCCCTATCCGAACGCCCGCGGGCCGCTCTGGGTGAACTTCACCTCGCCGCTCGCCTGGGACATCTTCGCGATCTCGACCTACGCCCTCGTCTCGATCGCTTTCTGGTACCTCGGCCTGCTGCCCGACCTCGCGACGGTGCGCGACCGCGCCACCCACCCGTGGCGCCGCCGCCTCTACAACGCGCTCAGCTTCGGCTGGACCGGCTCGCAGCGGATGTGGCGCCATTACGAGGCGGCGTACATGATCCTCGCCGGCCTCGCCACGCCGCTGGTCTTCTCGGTGCACACGATCGTCTCGTTCGACTTCGCCACCTCGGTGATGCCGGGATGGCACACGACGATCTTCCCGCCCTACTTCGTCATCGGCGCGATCTTCTCCGGCTTCGCGATGGTCATCACCCTGATGACCTTCATGCGCGGCTACTTCGGGATGAAGAACTACATCACCACGAACCACATGGAGGCGATGGCGAAGATCCTCATGTTCACCGGCATGATGGTCGGCTTCGCCTACACCACCGAGTTCTTCATGGCCTGGTACTCGGGCAGCGAGTGGGAAGGGTTCGTATTCAAGAACCGCGCCTTCGGACCGTACGGCTGGGCGTACGCGATCATGTTCACCTGCAACGCGATCGTGCCGCAGCTCTTCTGGTGGAAGAAGCTGCGGCGCCACACCTGGGTCCTCTTCACGGTCTCGATCCTGGTCAACGTCGGCATGTGGTTCGAGCGCTACGTCATCGTCGTCACCTCGCTGCACCGCGACTACCTCCCCTCCTCCTGGGGGATGTACTCCCTCACCTTCTGGGACTACTCGATCCTCATCGGTTCCTTCGGCCTCTTCTTCACCCTCTTCCTCCTCTTCGTCCGCGTCCTGCCCGTGGTCGCGATCTCGGAGGTCAAGGGGGTGATGGACCCGAGGGTCGCCCGCAGTGCCCCCACCGACAGTGGCGCCGCCGCCGTGACCGCCGGCGCGGCCCCGGGAGCCTGAGCCATGATGCCGACCTCGACCCGCGGCCTGCTCGGCCACTTCTGCACGCCCGACGAGGCGCTCGCCGCCGCCGCCAGGGTGCGTGACGCCGGCTACCGGCATTTCGATTTCCTGACCCCCTTCCCCGTCCACGGGATGGAGGAGGCGATGGGCCAGAAACGCTCCTGGATCCCCTGGGTCACCGGGGTGCTCGCGATCTGCGGCATCCTCTTCGCCCTGGGGCTCCAGTACTGGGCGATGGTCTTCGACTGGCCGCTCAACCACGGCGGCAAGCCGTTCAACGCCTGGCCGGCGTTCATCCCGATCACCTTCGAGGCGATGGTCTTCTGGGCCGCCCTCGGCAGCGCGGTCGTGGCGGTGATCGCCGGCAAGCGGGACACGATCCCGCAGCCGCCGCCGCTGCTCGTCGAAACCGGCGCCACCGTCGACCGGTTCGTCCTCTGGATCTCCGCCACCGATCCCCGCTGGGAGCCCGCCGAGGTCGAAGCGTTCGTCCGCTCGCTCGGCGCCAACGGCGTGCGTTTCGTCGACGTCTCGGGAGGGAACGATGCGTAACCGTCCCCGCGCCTTCACCCTGGCGGCGCTCGCCGCCGCCGCCCTGCTCACCGCCGGCTGCGACCTCGGGCTGCCGGCCGGGCGCACCCCGCACCGCGAGGGCAACCGGCTCGACATGGGCGATCAGCCGAAGCTCAAGCCGCAGCGGGAGGACATCTTCGGCTCCCGGCCCACCGGGCTGATGGAACCCCAGCCGGGGACCGTCGCGATCGACGAGTACCCGTACCCGTACGCCCAGGCCGAGGGCGCGCTCGCCGGCGCCGAGCTCGCCAACCCCCTCGCGCCCGATCCCGCGATCCTCGCCCACGGCAAGTTCGTCTACGAGCAGATCTGCATCACCTGCCACGGCGCCCGCGGCGACGGGGACGGGCTGCTCACCGCGCTCTTCCCCCGCCCGCCGAGCCTGCACACGCAGAGGGTGCGCGACTGGCCCGACGGGGAGATCTTCCACCGCGAGATGCGCGGCCAGGCCTCGATGCCGAGCCACGCCCGGCAGCTCGACGCCCGCGACGCCTGGGCGGTGGTGCTCCACCTCCGGCAGCTGCAGGAGAGCAGCCCGGTCGCCCCCGATCCGAACGCCCCGCCCGCGGCCCCGGCCGCAGCCGAAGACGCCCCCGGAGAGAGCTCATGAGTCACGCCGCCACCACCCCGCTCCCGCCGCCCCCGGGCCGGCTCTCGCTGCCGCTCCCGGTGCGCGCCGTCGCCCTGCTGGCCGCCATCGCGGGCGCCGCCACCTTCGCCTGGACGCTCTCGCGCGGCGAGGCCGCGCTCGCCTGGAGCGCCTATCTGATCGGCGCCTTCTTCACCCTCGGCCTCGCCATCTTCGCCATCTCCTGGCTCGCGATCCTCGCCCTCTCCCGCGGCACCTGGGCGGTGACGCTGCGCCGCCCGACCGAGGCGATGACCACCTGGCTCCTGCCCGGCGGCCTGCTCACGCTCGGGATCGGCTTCGGCCTGCGCGCGCTCTTCCACTGGGCCGACCCCGAGGCCGTGGCCGCCGACCCGCTTCTCACCCACAAGTCACCGTTCCTCAACCCGACGCTCTTCTGGATCGTCGTCGCCGGGAGCCTCGTCGTCTGGATCGCCTTCGGTGCCGCCTTCGTCCGCCTCTCCCGCCGGCAGGATCGCGAGGGGGGGATCACCGCCTCGCTCCGGACCCGCACCCTCGGGGCGATCTTCCTCGTGATCTTCGCGCTGAGCTTCAGCGTCGTGAGCTTCTACCTCCTGCTCTCGCTCGACGCCCACTGGTTCTCGACGATGTGGGCCGCGCTCGTCTTCACCGACGTGGCGCAGACCGGCACCGCCTTCCTCGCCGTCGTCGCCGGCCTGCTGGTGGCCCGCGGCCGCCTCGCCGGCTTCCTCAACGAGAACCACCTGCACGCGCTCGGCAAGATGCTCTTCGCGTGGACCGGCTTCTGGGCGTACATCTACTTCTGTCAGTACCTGCTCATCTGGTACGCCAACATCCCGGAGGAGACGGTCTACTTCCTGCGCCGCACGACGGAGAGCTGGCTGCCGCACCTGCTCGTGGTCACGCTGCTGAAGTTCGTCATCCCGTTCCTGCTCCTGCTGCCGCGGGCGGCGAAGCGGAACCCGCGCATCCTCGTGCCGACCGCGATGCTCCTCCTCCTCGGGCAGTTCATGGAGCTCTACGTCATGGTCGGCCCGGCGCTCGGGCACGGCGCGGAACCCGCGCCGGGACACCTGCCGGGCGTCGAGCTGCTCGTCACCCTCGGCTTCCTCGGTCTCTTCACCCTCGTCTGGGGCTGGTCGCTCGCGCGGCACGAGGCGGTTCCGCTCAAGGAGCCCGCGCTCGCCGCCTGCCTCGACTACCACTCCTGAGGACGGGGTGAAGCGGGGCGAAACCCTCCTCGGTCTCCTCCTCCTCGCCCTCGTCCTCGCCGGCCTCTTCTGGGCGCGGGCGCGCGGCGGCACGGGAGCGGCGGGGACCGGGGAGGGGTTGCCCGACCTCTCCCACGCCGACGCCGTCGCCGACCTCGGCGCGGTGCGCCTCCGCCTCGCCGTCACGCCGCGGCCGCTCACCGCCTTCGCCGCGCACCGCTGGGAGGTGACGGCGGAGGCCGGCGGCGCCCCGGTGCCGCTCGCCGCCGGCCGGATCTCGTTCGCGATGCGGATGCCGATGGGCGATCACGACTACTCGCTTGAGCCCACCCCCGACGGCGGCGGCGCGGCCGAGGTCGTCCTCCCCCGCTGCGCGAGCGGGGAGCGGCGGTGGATCGCCACGGTCGAGGCCACGGTGGCGGGCGAGCTCCACCGTGCCCGCTTCCGGTTCGATCTCGAGCCGCCCGCCCCGACGCCGTGATCGAGTCGGTCAGCCTCCTCGGCTTCTTCACCCTCGGGCTGCTCGTCGGCTTCGGCCACTGCGTCGGGATGTGCTCGCCGTTCGTCCTCTTCGTCTCCCGCCGCTACGTCCCCGCGACCGGCGGCCGCGGCGCGGTGCTCGCCGCCCAGCTCTGGTACACCGGCGGCCGGATCACGACCTACACGCTCCTGGGCGCGATCGCCGGCGGGGTGGGGAGCGCCGTCGCCCTCGCCGGCTCACTCCTCGGGCTGCAGCGGGCGGCGGCGGTCGTCGCCGGGGCGGCGCTGGTGATCTGGGCGCTCGTCGCCCTCAGCGACCTCGTGCCCGGCCTCGCGACCGGCGGCCGCCTCTTCGGGAAGGTCGCGGCGCGGCTCCGCGGGCGGGTGCCGGGGCATCCGTACGCCACCGGGCTCTTCCTCGGCCTGCTCCCCTGCGGGCCGCTCTACTCGGTGCTGATCGCGGCGGTCGGCCGCGGCGGCCCGCTCGCCGGCGCCACCGCGCTCGCCCTCTTCGGCCTCGGCACGGCGCCGGCGCTCCTCGGCCTCTCGCTCGCCGACGAGCTGCTCGCCCGCCACCGCGCCTTCGTCAACCGCCTCTCGCAGCTCTTCCTGCTCGCGATGGGCGTCTGGTTCCTCTGGGCCGGGCTCCGGGGCTGAGCGCCCCGCTCAGGGGCGCTCGGGGGTTCCGGTCGCCGCCGGCGGCTGGTAGTCGACGAACGGCCCGTCCACCCGCCGGTCGCGATCGCGGTAGCAGCAGCGGCCGGTCCGCTCGTGGCCGGGGAAGCGCTCCTCGAAGACCCGGCACGCCTCGGGGCGCTGGAGCCAGTCGCCGCCGGCGTCGAGGCAGTCGGCGACCGCGATCGGCACCTCCTCGTGCGGGCGGATCTCGAAGAGCTCCGCCTCGCCGGGGAGGACCCGCTCGGCGGCGAGCCGCTCGAGCAGGGCACAGAGGGTGTCGGCCTGGTAGTTCTCGCTCATCCCGTCCACGCCGGAGACGGTGACCCGCGCCTCATAGGTGTACGGCAGCCGGCGATCGTACTTCGACCGCGGCCCGAAGATCCGTCGCCAGAAGCTCATCGCCCGTCCTCCTCTCCGTGCCCGCTGCGCCCCTTCCCGGAGGATAGCGCGTCCGCGCCGGCGGGCCCAGCCGGAAGGACCACCGCCCGGTACCAGCCGCCCGGCCCGGCGAGCCACGGCTCCGGATCGTGGGTCGAGAGGAGGAGCGTCGCCGGCAGCCCGGCGAGCAGCGCCACGAGCCGGTCGCCGGCCCGCTCGTCGAGCGCCGAGGCCGGCTCGTCGAGGAGGATCACGCCGGGCTCGCGGGCGAGCACCCCGGCGAGCGCCACGAGCTGCCGCTCGCCGACCGAGAGCTCGCGCACCTTCCGGTCGGCGAGGTGGCTGATCCCGAGCCGGGCGAGCCACCGGTCGGCGATCGCGAGCGACTCGGCGCGGCGGCCGTCGTTGGCGGGGCCGAGCGCCACGTCGTCGCGCACGAGCGGCAGGAGCAGGCCGTCCTCCGGCCGCTGCCAGAGCAGGCCGACGCGGCGGCGGATCTCCCGCCGGCTCCGCTTCTCGAGCAGCACGCCGCCCACGCGCACGCTCCCGGGGCCGTCGAGCAGCCCCACGAGCCGCTGGAAGAGGGTGCTCTTGCCGGCGCCGTTCGGGCCGAGCAGGAGGCCGCGGGCACCGGGCTCGAGGCGGAAGTCGAGCGGCCCCGGCGTGTCGCGCTCCGCCCCCGGCCAGCGGTGGGAGAGCCCGGTGACCTCGAGGCTCAGCGGCTCCACGCCCAGATCTCCCAGGCGAGCCCCGCCGCGAGCGGCAGGAGGAGCGCGAGGTGCCGCCCCTGCCCCGCCCGCCGCCAGGGCGCCGGCGGCGGCAGGCGCCCCGCGAAGCCGCGCAGCGCGAGCGCCGCGGCCACCCGGTCGGCGCGGCCGAGCCCGTGGCCGACGACCGCGGTCAGGAGCACCCCCACCGCCTGCCCAAGGCCGGAGAGGCGGTCGAGCCCGCCGCGCAGGGTGAGCGCCCGCATCGCCCGCACCGTCTCCGAGCGCACCTCCTCCGCGTGCCGTTCGAGCACCAGGAGGAAGGCGACGCCTCCGGGCGGCAGCCCGGCTGCGGCGAGCTCGGCGGCGAGCCGGCTCGCGCCGGCCGCGGCGGTGGCGAGCACCACCGCGAACGAGACCGCGAGCCCGCGCAGGAGCGTCCGCGCGCCGGCGGCGGGCGCGAACGGCAGGAGCAGCACGAAGATCCCGAACCCGGAAAGGAGCGGCAGGAGCCGTACCCCGAACTCCGCCTGCCCGCGCCGCAGGAGCAGCGCCCAGAGGGCCATCGCCACGAGGGTGACGGCCGCGCCGCGCGGCCCGGCGAGCCCGCCCGCAACCCCGAGCGTGCCCACCGCGAGCGCGGTCCGGGGGTGACAGGCGGGCGCTCCCAGCTCGCCCTCTCTCAGCCGCCCGCCGGCCGGCGGGCGAGGAAGGTGTACGACTCCTCGTCCTCGATCGCGAGGCCGACCTCGAGCCCCGCGGCCACCGCCGTCCCGGCGAGCGCCTCGGGCGGCGGCAGCAGGTCGTCGGCGAGCACCGGCCCCGCCTCCCGGTGGACCGCCGCGAGCCGTTCGCGGCCGATGTCGTGCCAGACGAGGAGGCGCCCGCCGGGTGCGAGCCAGCCGGCCATCGTCCGCACCGTCGCCCGGGGATCGGGGAAGTGCGGCAGCGCGTCGAAGCAGAGGACCACGTCGAGGCTCCCCGGCGCGGGCGGGTGCGCGAGCGCGTCGCCTTGGCGCCACTCGATCCGGGGATCGGGATGGCGCTCCCGGGCGATCGCCAGCATCCGCTCCGAGAGATCGCAGGCGATCACCCGCCCGCCGGGGCCGAGCCGGCGGAGCAGCGGCCCGAGGAGGATCCCCGTGCCGCAGCCGATGTCGGCGACCGCGGCACCCGAGAGCGGCTCGACGAGCGCGAGGCCGCGCTCGATCGCCGCCGCCGCCTCGGCCGGCGGGTGGACCTCGTCCCACCGCGCGGCCATCGTGTCGAACTCCCGCTGCCGGGGGTTCACCGCTCCACCCCCGCGCGCGCGAGGCCGGCCACCGCGAACGGCACCGCCACCAGCGCGAGGAGCACCCCGGGCCAGCTCGTCAGGAGCGAGGCGAGGGTCAGCAGCCCCGCCGGCAGCTCGAGCCAGCGGCCGGTGAGATAGGTCAGCGCGAGATAGACCACCCGCCCCACGACGAGCGCGAGCGCGACCACCGCCGCGCTGCCCGCGAGCGAGCGGCGCCCCCCCTTGCCCAGTGCGGCGACGAGCGCTCCGATCAGGCCGAGCTCGGCCGCCATCCAGAACGCCACCGGCGGGAAGAACGGCGGCATCCCGGTGAGCGCCCCGGAGAGGAGCGGGGCGGCCACCCCGGCCGCCGCCGCCCATCCCACGGGCAGGAAGAACGCCCCCACGAGCAACGGCTGGAACACCGGCAGGAAGACCCTCCCGAGCTGCACGGCGTGGAAGGCGATCGGCAGCGCGAGCGCCGCCGCCGTCACCAGCGCCGCGCGCGAGATCGCGCGCAGATCGAGCTCGCGATGCTCGCCCCGTGCCGTCACCTCAGAAGCTCCAGGTCACCCCGCCGAGGAGATTAGCACCCGGCATCGGGTAGCCCGGCCGGTACGAGTAGTCGGTATCGCCGAGGTTCTCGCCCGCGACGTAGAGCTCGAGACCCGTACCCGCGAACCGGTAGCCGAGCCGGCCGTTGACGAGCACGAAGCCGTCGAGGTGCGGCGGCGCGGCCGGGTAGCGCAGGTTCCCCGCCTCGCGCCCGGAGAGGTGCTGGAGATCGAGCGAGAGCCGCCACGGCCCGTGCGCCCAGGTGAGACCGGCCGTGCCCGTCCACTCCGGCGCGAACGGCACCTTCTCCGGCTCGGTCCGGCTCCAGGTCACGCCGACGAAGAGCGAGAGCTCCGGCAGCGGCTGCGCGGCCACGGAGAGCTCCACCCCTTCGCTCGTGTACTCGCCGATGTTTGCCCAGCGCGGCGGCGGCGGCGGGGGCGGCAGGAAGCGGAGCGCATCCTTCACCTCGTTGCGGAAGAGCGCGACCTCGACGTGCAGCTTCTCGCTGAAGGCGCGCGAGGCACCGATCTCGAGGTGGTCGAGCAGCTCGGGCTCGAGCTCCTTGTACCGATCGCCGGTGCCGTAGCTCTTGTAGAACGCCGCCGCCCAGACGCCCGGGAGGTTGAAGGCGCGCGCCGCGCGCACCCACGCCTCGCCCAGCGGCCCTTCGACCCGGAGCGCCACCTGCCCGCCCCAGTCGCCGCCGAAGTCGCGGCTGTCGTTGTATCGCACCCCGGCCGAGGGGATGAACCGCACCCGCTCGCCGAAGGTGTGGGCGTAGCCGGCGAAGAGCGCCGTGTTCCCGAAGCGGAAGTCGCCGAACGAGAGGGTGCTCGCGGGGCGCACCTCGCGGGAGCGGCCGCCGTAGCGTTCCATCTCGAAACCGAGCGTGAGGTCGCCACCGTCGCCGACGGCGAAATGATCCTCCAGCCGCATGCCGTAGTTGCGCCAGTCGGTGAGGGTGAAGAAGGCGTGGCGCTGGCCGGCATCCCACTGCCGCCAGTCGATCGAGCCGTCGTCGAGGTGGAGCTTGAGCACCCCCTCGCGCGCCTGCTTGCCCGTGCCGTGGCGCCGGGTGAGGGTGAAGACCCCGAGCACGCCGTCGGTCTCGAAACGCGGCCGCACGCCGGGTACCGGCGCCCCCTTGACCCCCGGATCGCTCGCCTTGCCGGAGGCGGCGTCGAGCGTCAGCCCGGCGCTCCACCCCGCGCCGAGCTCGTAGCCGACATGGGCGAGCAGCGACTGGGTCCGCCCGTCGGCCCCCTGGCGGTGCCCGTCGCTCTCCCGGGCACCGGCCGCCACCGTCCAGTCGAGCGCCCCGGCGCGGCCGGCGTGGCGCAGCGTGAACGCCGAGGTCCCGTACGAGCCGCCCGCGGCGCCGATGCGCGTCTCGATCCCCTCGCTCTGCCGGCGATGAGGCAGGAGGTCGATCGTCGCGAACGACATCCCGCCGAAGAGCACCGGCTGCGGCCCCTTGTAGACGTCGATCCGCTCCACCCCGTCGATCCCCGTGAGATCGAGCAGCGGATGGGTCCAGACGCCGGCGAAGCGCGCCACGCCGTCGACCCGGGTGGAGAGCTCCGCGCCGGGCCGCCCGGTGCCGAGGCCGCGCACGAAGACCGCGCCGCCGTCGCCGCCCCCGTAGCCGCCCACCGGGTTGTAGCGCGAGATCACCACCCCGGGCACACGGCGGAGCGCCGCGGCGAGGTCCTGCGCCGCGAGGTCGTCGACCTGCCGCGCCCCGACCTCGACGACCGTGCCGGCGAGCGGCTCGTAGCGGCTCTCCTCGACGATCGGCGGCGCGGTGACGACGATCTTCTCCTCGATCTCGACCGCCGGCTTCTCGGCCTCCGCCGCGACCGGCTCGGCCGCGGCCGCCGGCAGCGTGGACGCACACAGCAGGAACACCGTGAAGACGACCCCTTTCATCGGTACTCCTCCTCAGTTCAGTGGGAATGAGGGTGATCGTGGGGGTGGGCGTGGGCGCCCGCCTTCCCCCGCCGCCGGCGCCGGGGCGAGGCGACCGCGGGGGAGCTGACGACGAGCTGCCCGTGCATGACCCCCTTGAGGCCGAGCAGCGCGTCGGCGAAGAGCCGCAGCTCGGCCGGCGTGCCGCGCAGCGCGAGCAGCTCGAGACAGAGCCGCTCGTCGAGATGGACGTGGAGCGTCGCGAGCACCCGCGCCCCGTGGTGGTGGTGCCCGGCCTCGACGAGCCGGTCGGAGAGCTCGCGCTGCTCGTGGTCGTAGAGCAGCGTGAGGCTCCCGACCACCTCCTTCCGGCCGGTGCTCCGCTCCTCCTCCACCAGCCGGGCCCGGATCAGATCCCGCACCGCCTCCGACCGGTTCCCGAGCCCCCGCGCCGCGAGCAGGCGGTCGAAGCGGGAGAGGAGGTCCGAGTCGATGGCGAGGGTGATCCGTTCGAGGCCGGCCATGGTAGGAGAATCATACCGATTTTCCTACCGGGAGACCACGCGCCGGCCGCCCGGCACGACGCCTTGCGCCACTCTCAGAGGGAGAAAAGAGAAGCGGCCGAGCCGTCGCTCCCGCCCGGAGCAGGGCAGGCGGACGGCTCGGCCGCTGACCGTGGAGAACCCGGCGGGATCAGAGATCGAGATCCTTCAGCTCCAACGGAATCTCACTCTCCGGGATCCGCAGGTTCAGGAGATGGTCCTCCTTCTCCTTCCATCGACTCCAGTAGCCGTCCCACCGGGTGAGGACGACCATCTCCTTGTGCAGGTTCGAGAGATCCTTGACCCGCCAGAGATGCCACGGGCTGATCGCGCGCAGGCTCTCCTCGTCCTTCGGCTCGGTCGCATCGTAGAAATCCGCCAGCACGAGCGCCCCGACCTGCAGATCCCCTCTCTCGGCGGGACGGCTCCTGACGATGAGAGCGGTCCAGGCCTCTTCGTCCTTGTCCCGCAGCCGCACCTTCCCCTCCTGCTTCGTGGCCTCGGACGGTTCGGTCAGCACGGTCGCGGGGTAGAAGCTCACGTAATAGGGACCGCTCGTCGTGAAGTCCGCCTCTTTGAGACCCGCGAGGATGACGCCTTCTCCCAGATACTCCGCGCGCTCCCGGGCCGGCGCCGGCTCGGCGGCGGCCGCCGGTTCCACCTCCGGTGCCTCCGCCGGGACCGGCTCGGCGGCCGCGGCGGGCGGCTCCGCCTTCGGCACCTCCTCCGTCCCGGTGGGCGCGCCCTTGCCGCACGCCAGCGCCATGAGCAGCACGAACGGAACGAGAACCCCGAACACCCATCTCTTCGTCATCGCGACCTCCTTCGAACCATCTCCCGATGGCGAGCGGGGTCCGTTCCCTGCCCGCCATCGCAGAGAGATCCTACAGGATTTCCGATCTGATGACTGCGATTTGACTTCCGGCGCGGAGAACCGCCCGACGCACCCCGGCGCTCAGCGCGGCGGGACGAACGGCGCGTAGCAGCGCCGGCAGCGGGCCTCGTACGCCTCCACGTCGCCCACCTGCACCTGATCGGCGCCGCCGGCGATCCGCTGGCTGTAGTGCGCCGGGCCGCCGCAGACCACGCAGACCGCGTGCATCTTGTCCACCTGCTCGGCCACCGCGAGCAGCGCCGGCATCGGCCCGAACGGCCGCCGGAGGAAGTCCTGGTCGAGCCCCGCGAGGATCACCCGCACCCCGCGGTCGGCCAGCTCCATCGCGAGGTCGACGAGCCCGGCGTCGAAGAACTGCGCCTCGTCGACGCCGACCACCTGGACGTCCGGGGAGAGCGCCGCCCGCAGCGCCGCGGAGTCGGCCACCGAGAGGGCGGCGAGCTCGCGCCGGTCGCGGGTGACCACCAGGTCGGCCTCGTGGCGGTCGTCGACGAGCGGCTTGAAGACCTGCACCCGCTGCCGGGCGATGAGCGCGCGGCGCACCCGCCGCACCAGCTCCTCGCTCTTGCCCGAGAACATCCCCCCGGCGATGACCTCGATCTGACCCGCTCCCTCCTGCCCTCTGTGCATGCCGTCGCTCCCTTTCCGAACGGTGAAGATATCGCCTCGGCGCCCGCCGCGCCCCCGGCCCGCGGGCGCCGCCGGTTGACCCGCCCCGCGGGAGCCCATATGGTCGCCGCCACGGGAAGAAAGGGCCGGCGGCGCCGGTTCTCACCCCCGAAGGAGGAAACCGATGTCCGAGCTCCAGACCCCGGCCACCCAGCCGGCTCCCGCTGCCGATCCGCTCCTGCTCACCATCACCCCGAAGGCGGTCGAGATGATCCTCGCCACCCGCGACCAGGAGGGGATCGACGCCTCCCACGCGCTGCGGATCGCCGTCATGGGCGGCGGCTGCAGCGGCTTCCAGTTCGCCCTCAACTTCGACGACGAGACCCGCGAGGGCGACATCGCCCAGCAGTACGGCGACCTGACCGTCCGGGTCGATCCGATCTCCGCCCGCTACCTCGACGACGTCACGATCGACTTCATCGACGACCACCGCGGCCGCGGCTTCAAGATCGACAACCCGCGCAACCTCGGCAGCTGCGGCTGCGGCTCCTCGTACAACGCCTGAGCCCCCGGGCGCGGCCGCGCCCCGCGGCCGCGCTCCCTTTCCACCCGCAGGGACCGCCATGCCCGAAACCGCGCTTTCCGTGACCACCGACACCCACTTCGGACCGTTTCTCTTCCAGACGCATGCGGCGGCGCTCGCGGCGCGGCTCGAGGCGGCGTATCCGCCGTGTGTGGTGGTCGACGTGCGGCCGGCGGCGGCGTTCGCGAGCGGGCGGATCGCCGGCTCGGTGCGGCTCGCGGAGCTCCCGGCCGGCGCCCTGCCGCCGGAGCTCACCCAGGCGGCCGAGGTCTTCGTGATCGGCGCCGGCCCCGCCGACGCCAACCGGCGGCGGGTCGCGCTCGCGCTCCGCGCGCGCGGGCTGTCGCGGGTCGTCGAGGTCCCCGGCGGGATCGCCGAGTGGGAGCGGCGCGGGCTGCCGCTCGCGCGCGGCTAGAACGCCCCGCCGGTCGCGGCCGCGAGGTCGCGGGCGCCGGCGAGATCGTCCACCACCCAGTCCGCCCCGGCGGCGCGCAGCGCCGCGGCCGAGGTCCAGCCGGTCGCCACCGCGAGCACCCGCGCCCCGTGCGCGTGGGCGCAGTCGATGTCGAGCAGCGAGTCGCCGACGATCAGCGTCTCCTCCGGCGCGAAGTCGCGGGCGGTGTGGCGGGCCGCCTCCCGCCAGGCGACCGGCGGCAGGCCGCGGCGGTGGAGCTGATCGTCGCCGAACGCCCCGAACGGGAAGTACCGGTTGAGATCGAACGGCGCGAGCTTGATCCGCGCCCCCCGCTCCCAGTTGCCGGTCAGGAGGCCGAGCGCCACCTCGCCGCTCGCGGCGAGCGCCGCCACCAGCTCCCCGACCCCCGGCATCAGCCGCATCTCCTCGGCGCGGAGCGCCCCGGCGAGACGGGCGAGGTAATGGTCGCGCACCCGCGGCACGCCGGCCATCGCGGCCTCCGGCTCGATCCCCGCGCCGAGCGCGAGGTCGACGACGATCTGCGGATCGGTGCGGCCGGAGAAGTCGTACGAGTCGATCGCCCCGGCGGTGCCGAACGTCGCCTCCATCGCCGCCGCGAAGAGCGGCTTCGCCTGCCCGCCGCAGAGCAGCAGGGTGCCGTCGATGTCGAAGAGGACGAGACGCCGCGGGCTCATCGCCGCCAGTCCGGGGTCCGCTTGTCGGCGAGGAAGGTGGCGATCCCGCGCCGGCAGTCGGCGGTCGCCCGCGCTTCGGCGTTCGCCGCCGTCGCGAGGTCGAGCCGGGTGGCGAGCGGCTGCCCGGCGAGGTCGAGCAGGAGCCGCTTCGTGCGCGCGATCGCCTCGGACGAGGCCGCCGCGAGGATCTCGTCGGCGAGCGCGAGGCCGGCGCTCGCCAGCTCGGCCGCCGGCACCACCCGGTTCACGAGGCCGATGGCGAGCGCCTCCGGCGCCGCGAGCGGCCGCGGATGGAGGAGCAGCTCGCGCAGGTCGCTCCCCCGCACCCGCAGCGGGAGGAAGGTCGCCACGAGCGCCGGCACGAAGCCGATCCGCACCTCGGTGTACTGGAAGGTCGCCCCCTCGGCGGCGACAACGAAGTCGCACGCGGTCGCGAGCCCGCAGCCGCCGGCGACGCAGGCGCCGTGCACGAGCGCGACGGTGAGCACCTCCTGCCGGAGGAGCGACTCGAAGAGCGCCCGCAGCGCCTCCGAGTCGCGCCGGTTCGCCTCCGGCGTCGCCTCCTGGAGCGAGGCGAGGTGCGCGAGATCGGCGCCCGCCGAGAAGTGCCGCCCGGCGCCCGCGAGCAGGAGCGCCCGCACCCCCTCGGCCCGCCAGTCGCGGGCGAAGAGGTCGCCGAGCGCCGCGACCATCGCCGGCGAGAGGGCGTTGGCGCGCGCCGGGTCGGCGAGCACGATCCGGACGATCGCTCCGTCGCGATGCACCTCGACCGGCGCGGGAGCGCTCACCCGAGCAGCTCCTCCGGCACCTCGATCTCCATCTCGAGCAGCCCCTGCCCGTGCGTCTTCCCCTGCGCGTCGGTCAGCAGGCTCGCGGTGCCGCCGCCGCCGAGCGCGTCGTGGAGGAGGAAGTTGAGGGCGAGGAGGTTCGGCACCTCGAACCGCTCCACCTCGCCGCGGCAGACCTCCGCGAAGTGGGCGCGCACCCGCTCCGGCGTGACCTCCCGCCGGAGCAGCTCGTACGCCTCCGGGCTCGTCGCGACGAGGCCGACGTTGCTCGCGTCCCCCTTGTCGCCGGAGCGGGCGTGGGCGATCCGGGCCAGCTTCACGCGCATCGTCAGACCTCCTCCACCGAAACCGTCAGCTGGGACTCGACCTCTTCCCGGGCGAGCAGCGCCGGCCAGTAGGCGACCACCTCCTGCGCCTTCGGCCGCCCGCCCGCGAACCCCGTGACCCCCGGCGGGCCGGCGGTCACGAGCGGAGCGATCTCCTTGCCGAACCGGTCGACCCGCGCCCGGTCGCCGTCGCGCACCGCGAGCCGGAGGACCACCTCCGGCACCTCGGCGGCGTCGGCGGTGAGGATCCCCGGCAGCACCGCGCCAGCGCCGAGCAGCTCGACCTGCCGCGCGCTCTCGGGGAAGCGGATCCCGGCGCGCTCCAGCCGCTTCCAGACGATCTCGGCCGCGAGCCGCGCCTTCTCCACCGCCCGCGGCCCGGAGACCGTCACCTGCCCGGCCGCCTTGTAGCCGTCGAGGTAGGAGGCCGAGACCTTCAGGAACGGCGTCTGCGGCCGGCCGCGGACGCCCGCGACCGCCACCCGGTCCGCCCCCGCCGGCGCGAGGCGGATCGTGGTGAAGTCGGCGACCACGTCCGGGGTGATGTAGGTCGTCGGGTCGCCCATCTCGTAGACGAGCTGCTCGGCGACGGTGTCGACCGTCACCAGCCCGCCGGTGCCCGGATGCTTCGTGACCGTGAAGCTGCCGTCGGCCGCCACCTCGGCGATCGGGTAGCCGACGTTCCAGAGGTCGGGAACCTCCCAGAAGCGGGTGAAGTTGCCGCCGGTCGACTGCGCGCCGCACTCCAGGATGTGCCCGGCGACGGTGCCCGCCGCGAGGCGGTCCCAGTCGTCGGCGGCCCAGCCGAACTCGTGGACGAGCGGCCCGAGCGCGAGCGCGGTGTCGGTCACCCGGCCGCAGAGGACGATCTGCGCCCCGCCGGCGAGCGCCTCGGCCACCGGCCGGGCGCCGAGGTAGGCGTTGGCCGAGGTGACCCGGTCGAGGAGCGGCGCGAGCGGCGCCCCGCTGTCCATGTTCTTCAGCTCGTGACCGGCGGCGACGAGCGCCGGCAGCCGCGCGAGCAGGTCGTCCCCCTCGACGACCCCGACCTTCAGCCCCGAGAGCCCGAGCGACCGGGCGATCTCGAAGACCCGCTCCCGGCAGGCGCGGGGGTTGAGGCCGCCGGCGTTGGTGACCACCTTCACCCCCTTCGCCACGAGCAGGGGCAGCGCCCGGCGCGCGAAGTCGAGGAAGTCGGTGGCGTAGCCGGCCGCGGGGTTCTTCAGCTTCTGCCGCATCATGATCGACAGCGTGACCTCGGCGAGGTAATCCATCCCGAGGTAGTCGATCGGCCCCCCTTCCAGGAGCCGCAGCGGCTCGTCGACGTTGTCTCCCCAGAAGCCCTGTCCGTTGGCGATCCGTACCGTGCGCATGGTGCCGCGAGCCTACCAGCCCGGGAGGCCGAAAGCCGCGAGCAGCCCGCGGATCGCGGCCGCGGCGCGGCGCTCCCGCTCCTCGCGGCCGCCCCGGATCTCGATCCAGCTCACCCGGAGGCCGTCGAGCAGCTCCCGGAACGCGGCGTCCTGCGCCGGGCGCTGGTCGGTGTCGGCGCGCACCCCGGGCTCGGGGATCCAGGGGATGTCGGGGCGGTGGAGCAGGTAGAGGTCGGCCCGCCGGGCCCGCGCCGCCCGCCCGATCCACTCCGGACAGGCACCGTAATACTGCCGGGCGTAGACCACCGTGCTCACGAGGTCGGTGTCGAGAAGCAGCAGCGGCCCGCCCTGCGCCCGCACCGCCTCGGCGAGCCGGAGGTGCTCGCGGGCGATCGGCTCGACGTCGGCGGCGGTCAGCTCGCGGGCGACGCGCTCGGCGTACCGGCGCGCCGCCTCGGGCACCCAGGGGAGCGCGAACCGGGCGGCCAGGTGCGCCGCGAGGCTCGTCTTGCCGGTGCACTCGGCGCCGGTGAGCACCACGGTGAGCGGCTCCCGCGGGCCGCCCCCGCGCCCGGCGCCGCCGCGGATCGGAGTCGCGGTGTCGAGATCCATGACGGCGCCGACGATATCGGTTCCGGCCCCGCCCGCCCAACCCGCCCCGTGCCGCCTGCCTCCCCGCGCTGACAGCTTCTGTCACTCCGGGCCCGTATCGTCACCCCGTGCGCGAGACGAGCCCCCGAGCCGCCGGAAGCGGCCGCCTCCACGCCCGCAAATCGGCTGGCACCTTCACGGGCGCCCGTAAATCGCCTGGCACCTTCACGGGCGCCCGTAAATCGCCTGGCACCTTCACGGGCGCCCGTAAATCGCCTGGCACCTTCGCGTGTGCCCGAAAATCGCCTGGCACCTTCGCGCGAGGATCGCCGGGCACACCCGCTCGGGTGGGGACGATTCGCGGCGTGAGTGATAGACATCACGAGCCGCCGGGCAGGGAGAGGGAGGCAGCGAGGCGCCGCTGCCCGAACGGTTCGCCGCTCGGGTGCGGCGTTCCGCGATGCGGTGACGGGATGCGAGAGACCGCGGCCGCCGTTTCCGACGCGGCCCGCCTCCGGGCCGGGGTGAGCGCCTGATGGCGCGCCTGATCCCCGGCTGCTTCGATCCCGCCACGCCCGACGGCGAACGCTCCGTCCTCCAGGACCTCCTCGCCGCGCTGCCGGCCGACGCCGTCCTCTACCACCACTGCCGCTTCGCCCGGAAGCGCCCGGGCGGCCGCCCGCCGGGCGAGGCCGAGCTCGACGCGCTCGCGGTGATCCCCGGCCGCGGCTGTCTCGTCGTCGAGATCAAGGCCGGCGGCGTGAAGGCCGGTCCCGGCGGCTGGGAGAGCACCGACCGCCACGGCGCGACCCACGCGATCCGCGACCCGAGCGAGCAGGCCGCCAATGCCGCCCGCTGGCTGAAGAGCTTCGGTCTGGAGCGGAACGTCTGGCGGCAGCGCTCCGACGTCTCGCCGATCGAATGGGCAGTCGCCTTCCCCGACATCGTCGTCCGCGGCCCGCTCACCCCCGCGCTCCCCCGCGAGCGGATCCTCGACCGCGACGATCTGCGCGATCTGGGACGCGCCTTCGACCGCCTCCTCCCCGCCCGCGCGACGCAGGGCCTCGACCGGCTCCACCTCATCCGCCTCGAGCGCGAGCTCGTCCCCGAGCTCGACCTCACGGTGCCGCTCGCCACCCTGATCGAGAGCGACGAGCGCGCCCTCGTCCGCCTGACCGAAGACCAGCGGCGCGTCCTCGACGGCGTTCTGGGCAACCGCCGCGTCGCCGTGCGGGGCGGCGCCGGCACCGGCAAGACGCTCCTCGCCCGCGAGATCGCCCGGCGCTTCGCCGCGGAGGGGAAGCGGGTCCTCGTCCTCTGCTACAACCGGATGCTCGCCGAGCTCCTCGCCCGCGACCTCACCGGCGAGGCGGAGCCCGCCGGCCGCGAGAACCTCACGGTCACGACCTTCCACGGCCTCTCGGAGGAGCTCGCCCGCGCCGCCGGCCTCCCCTGGGAGCCGCCCCGGGGCGACGCCGAACCCGACTTCTGGCGCGACACCGCGAACGAGCTCCTCTTCGACGCCCTCGGGCGATGCCCCGAGCGCCGCTTCGACGTCATCGTCGTCGACGAGGCGCAGGATTTCGCCGAAACGTGGTGGCTCACCGTTGAGGCGCTCCTCGCCGACCCGAAACAGGGCCGCCTCTGGCTCTTCCACGACCCGGCCCAGACGATCTTCGGCGGCACCGTGCCGGAAGCGGCCCTCGGCTGCTTCGTCTACGACCTCCCCTGGAACTGCCGCAACACCCGCCGGATCGCCGCGCGCGCCTGGGAGCTCCTCGGGCCGGAGGGCGCCGGCGACGCTCTGCCCGCCCCGAACCTCCACCCCGCCGCGCCCGAGGGCGAAGCGCCCGAGCTGATCACCTGCCGGAACGAGAGCGAGATGATCCGCGGGGTCGAGAAGGCTCTCCACCGGCTCCGCAACGACGCGAAGATCCCCGCCGCGCGCATCCTCGTCCTCACCCCCTTCAACCTCGACCGGAGCGCCGTCTGGAAAGGGCGGAACCGGATCGCCGTCCCTCTCGCTCGCCTCGAGCCCGGCCACCCGTCGATCGACCGCACCACCCAGCCGGACGCTGTCCCCATCGCCTCCCTCGCCCGCTTCAAGGGCCTCGAAGCCGACGCCGTCGTCCTCTGCGAAATCCGCCCCGACTCCCACGCCTGCACCCCCCGCCACCTCTACATCGGCGCCAGCCGCGCGCGGCATCTGCTGGTGGAGCTCACCTATGCGTCGGATTCCTGAATCATCTGGAGGTTTGACTCCATGAGGCCCTTGTACAAGAAGTGCTTTCGCATCGAGCCGTCAAACGAGACCGCAGCATCCGAAACAGCCGCAACCTGTCTCGGCTATGTGGAATCCTGGATCGATCGCACCTATGAGCAGGGCGGCGATCCTTCGCCCGGATTACAAAGAGTATCGAGGATCGACAGGGATTCGTGCCATCCACAACTCCGTTCCGAGACTCTCGCTTGCGGGGCGTTTCACCACTATTTGTTCTGGAGACGGCAGGGGCCAGGTGACGAACACCGGCGTTGGATCGTGCTTGTCAACCTGGTGAGCAACGGTTCGTTAGTCGATTTTCAGCTTCAACTGGGTTTCGAGTCAGCGGATCTGAATCTCGAGATGCCCTCCGATCGTCCATCCCTTCCCAGAATCATCACAACCATTCTCAGTGATCCCCGCTGGACTTGCAGGAGCGGCTATCAACCTCTTGGAGTTCTGCCAATCGTCATCACCGTGTCTGGAGTCGAGGACTTCTGCAACGATGTCCTCTTCTCGAGTGAGCGCGATTTGCCGGCAGTCGTTCTCAACCCGAGTGGAATGAGCCAGAAGCCTCCTGTCGACGCGCGCACGCTCGCCGGGCGTGTCGCCGGGTCAGCACGTGTCTTCCGAGTCCGCGATCGCGTCGCTGCCATTGTCCTGGAACAGTTCCTTGGGAAGGACCTTGCCATCGGGCCTGACGCCATCCGGGTATTCGCGCCAGGGCTGCAACCTGGGGCGACTGGTGAAGGTCATTGGCATCTCCTGGGAGAGACGATTCGTGCGAAAGGTCTCTCCGACCTCGACTTTGGGGATTTCCTCTTCGGGAGGCTGGCCGATCGGGAGCTGTCACGTTTCAAGGAGTCTGCTCTTCTCGATGAGTTCGAGTCGTTGGCCGCCGAAGAACGTGTCGCTCATCTCGACGAGTTGCGTACCGCACAAGCATCAGACAAACTGTTCTACGAGGATTACACCGGCAATCTCGAAGAACAGAACCGTCAATTGCGGGCCGAGCGTGACGGCCTTCAGGTGGAGTTGGAACGGAAGGAGCAGGAGATCGAACGTCTGAGCTATGACCTCGAAGCGGCTCAGAGGAACCTCCGCGATCTGTCTTCTCGCCTGCCACAATTGCCGCTCGAATCGACCCAGGATCAGGCATCTGGAGAGCTCTCTTTCGATACGGTGTCTGATGCGGTACAGCATGCTCTCACGGCCTTCCCAGATCTCCTGATCCTGGACAGCGCTCTCGATTCTTCAGAGAAGGTTCCCGTAACATACAGATTCGTAGGTCGTGTTTATGAGGCACTTCGTTGCCTTCAGTTGGCAGCAAACGAGCGGAATCAGAATGGTCGCTTCAAGAGTGGGTTGAAAGAATATTTCAAACCTCTTGGCTTTGAATATAAACGCCTATCCGATACGACAAAAAACTCCTGGGGAGACGAATATACCTTCCTTTGCGAAGATGTCCCGGTGCTGTTCGAGGAACACTTCACGATCGGAGTGAAATCGGCCAACACCTGCATTTCCATTCATTTCTCGACGAGGCAGCGCCAAGACAAGATCGTCGTGGCGTACGTTGGGCGCCATCTGCGGAACACTCAATCCTGAGGCTTGCAATGCCAGCGTCAGATGCCCCGCAAGCAAGTTCTCATTCTTGCTGTTCTGCCTCGCATGGGCAGCTTCCAGGTCCAGGCAATCCGATCCTGAACCCATATCCTTGGCGCCTGTTGACTGTTTCCTTTCTCGCTGAGGTCTCGTCAATTGGTGTGTAAACGGCCTCAGGCGACGGCCTCCCGATTGCGG
>ERZ795050.257-NODE-257-length-86455-cov-55.664595_pt1 | contig 86455 bp, 69 predicted proteins | sample MGYA00375134_ERZ795050 | MGnify/ENA primary metagenome ERZ795050 (study PRJEB30179, sample SAMN05720221) | activated sludge metagenome | isolation source: Anaerobic digester | place: Japan | collected 2015-05-26 ... | reverse complement strand
GCCGGGTGGCCGTAGCCGATGTCGTCGATATAGACGGTGCCGGTTCCGCCGGCCTTCGGGCTGGTCTTGCTGCCCACACCGATCACCATCTTCTCGACGCGGCCCAGATTCACGCCCGACAGCGCGCTGTACGGAATCATCCATTCCTGCCACGTCGCACGCACGGTGACGGCCCCATCGGCATTCACGACCGTTGCGCTCTTGCCGGCGCTGTCCTCGATCCGGACGTACATCGTATCGGCGGCATTGCCCTTCGGCTGCGCGACGCCGATCTCCGCCGTCTGCCAGGCGCCCGTCACGTTGCCGGTCGTCGACAGGTTCGAGAACTCCGCCGCCGTGACGATCGCCCCGTCGTGGCTGCACACCGCCAGGCCGATATACACGTTGGCGGCCATTTCGATCGTCAGCGCCGGGCTGACCACGATGTCCGTCCAGGTGACGCCGTCCGCCGACTGCTGGGCGGTAAAGACGTTGCCTGTGCGGGTCAACTTCACCCAGTGCGGAAGCGGGATGTTGGCCACGTCCGTATTGGCGCTGGCCTGGCCGGCCACCGGACGACGCTGGAACGAAAGGCCATGCGACGGTTCCGGCGTCAGAGCCACGAACGCGTGCTTGGAGCCGGGCTCCAGCGTCTCGCGGATCATCACGCCCGCCTTGGCCCACTCGTTGCTGCGGACCAGACTGTCGACGCGGACCGTGATCGAGCCGTTGCCGCTGAGGCTCTTGTAGGCGTAACGGAACTGGTCCGTGTTGTTCCAGATGTCCGTGCCGACCGCGCTCATGATGATCTGGCCGCCGGCGGTCTCCACGAAATCAGGAGCGTTGCCGCGCACGTACAGCACCAGCGTATCGGCGCCGTTGCCCGTCCAGTTCTGGACGGTCTGGAACTCGCGCTCGGCCTCGGAGTAGAACGGTGATTTCGTGTTGTCATACGCCAGAGGCATCGACTGCTTGCCGCTATGGATGATGGTCTTCTCGGCAAACGGAGCGTTGAAGTAACCGACCGTCGAGCCCGTGTTGTTGATCCAGCCGTCCAGCCACGTGTCGAAGATGGTCGTGCCGGCTTCGAGATCGTCGTTATAGGTCTCGAACCCGTCAACCAATGCGTACTCCTGCGTCGAGAAGCTCCAGAGATCGCCGGCCCATGCAGTGACGGCGTCCGCCTCGTTGACCTCGTCGACCTGCCAATAGTACGTGCGGCCGAATTCCAGATTGCCCGGAGCGAACGTGGCAGCGTTCACCGTGCCGGCCAGCGGCAGAGCGTCCGGGTCTGTGCCCAGGAAAACCTGGTGCGAGACGGCCTCGCGACCGCTCCGCCAGGCCAACGCTGTGCCAACCTCCACGTCTGTGGCGCCGTCGGCCGGCTTCGGCTCGCGGGCATGGGCGGGAATGTAGAGGAAGCGGACTTCACTGAGTCCGTACTGGCCCATCATGCCGTAGCCGCTATTGACGTTCAGACGCACGAACCGGGCCGGAATCCCGCCGAACTCGACCGTTGTGTTGGCGGTGTACGTGGCCTTGGCGGTGGCCCGTGCGAGCTCGAAGTCGCCCAGCGCCACCCAATCCGTCCCGTTTTCGGAGTACTCGACGGTAACGTTCTTGAGTCCGAACCCGAGGATCAGCTCGAACTGGACGTTGTAGTTCCAAACCAGCATCTCGTGGAGCTTGTAGACGCGGTCGAACTCAAACTGGATCCACAGCGGATCCGCTCCGGGTGTCGCCAGCCACATATCGCTGCTGTTCGTCGAGTGCTGATCGGCGGCATCGAGCCCGGAACCGTTGACGGTGTTCTGCGGTCCGGCGGCCGCTTCGGAGGTCCCGTTGCTGGTGGCCACAACGCCGGTGATCGGATAGCCGACCGGCTCGGTCGTAAAGCTCCAGACCTCGCTCTTGAAGATGGTATTGGTCGGCGGCGCATTGACCTCATCGACACGCCAGTAATAGGTCGTCTCGAAGTCGAGGACGCCCGGCGGATCGAACGTCGTGTCCGACTGGCCCCGGCTGAGCAGCACACCCAGCGGATTGCCCCGGCTGGCGCTGTTCACGTCGTCGAACACGGTGCCGAAATACACGTCGTGCGTGGCCGCGAATTCTCCCGGCTCCCAGGCCAGAACCGCATCACGCGGCACGTCCGTCGCCTCATCGGCCGGACTCGGGTCGTCCGCCAACTCCGCATTGGGGCCCTTGCCGAGCATGACGTCAGCCAACTCTTCCGGCGTCAGGACCCGACTGTAGATACGCACATCGTCGATCAGCCCGTTGAAGTAGGAGTAGTTGTCTTTGCGCCCGCCGATACGGATTGGCTCATCGTTCAGGATGCCGAACTCCGCGGTTTGGGCAGTCGCCCCTCCTGATACCCCGTCGATGTAGAACTCCACCTGGCCACCCTTCAGAAGCGTCGCAGCCACATGATACCACTGCCCCGCCGCGATCGCCGTCGTGGAGGTGTGGAAGACGTACACCTCCCCCGGTGTGTTCTGGTAACCTAACTGCAGCAGACCACTGGTCACCTGGACGCGGAACTCGTAGTTGCCAGGGAAGTTCGACCCCGCAGTGCCGCTGGGCGACTTACAGGCCACGAAGTAGTACGTCGTGAGATTGTTCAGATTCACCCATGCCGTGATGGTCAGGGCGTTGTCGATGTCAAGCACCGAGCTCTCGGATGCCTCCACCAAACCGCCCGATCCGTCGAAGCTCAGGGCGCCCGACCCGATCTGGCCCGTCGCCCATTGAGGGTCGCCCACGAGGGCGCCGTCGTGCCGGTAGCTGCTGGAATCCCGGACGGTCGTCCCCACTCCCTCATCGAATTTCCACCAGCCGACCAGCGTGGGATCGCCGGCGTACACGATAGGGCCGCCCATCACGCTTACCACGAAAACACACAGTCTCCACGCTCCCAACGTCTTGCCCATGGTCGTTCTCCTTCAAAGCATACCGCGACTTCAACGTACCACGCTATGTTCGAACACGAAGAACACCGATCACCATATCGCTGCGGCGATAGAGGGGAATGACGGGCTCCGGCATGCGACTGCGTCTGCCACTGTGGTGACTCCTCCTCGAGCGGAAACCCCGCTCCCACGGTCCGACACCAACATCAGCCACAAGATATGTTCTATCTATTTTATGCCATGCCGTCGTTCGGAATCAAGCAAAATTGCACACACCCGACGCGCAGGGAGCGCCGCCCATGTCATCAATAAAGACGATACCGGTTCTGCGATGGGATTTCGTTTTGTGGCCCGGCCATGGACATGCCTGCGGGACACAGGGGCTGTCATCGTGAGGAGGTCAGGCCGTGAACCGAGCTTCTCAGTCCGCCTCGTACGCCAGCCGGCGGGAGAGCGTCTTATAGCCATTAAGCTGCAGCAGCGTCAATTGATGGTGCAATCGGAGGGCGACGAGACGCTCGCTGTAGGTCGCCTTTCTCGCGACGGCCTGCTCGATCTGCCGATCGATCAGGGCCTCGCGTCCCGGCACATCGGTCGCCTGGAACGTCTTTTTCAAGCCGTCCTTGTCGATGTGAAAGGCGATCTTCGCCGCACGCAGGGCCGGTCCATCGGACAGAATCTCTCCCGACAGGCCTCGAGATCGCGTCGAGAGGTACTCGACGAAGGCGGCCTGCTCTTGCTTGATGCTGTCCGCGTAGGCTCGGGCCTGGGCCACCTCCTTCTGGTGGTATCCGAGGGTTTCGAGATCACCGACCAGGCTGTCGGCGACGTCTCGCCCGGCGTCGTCGGGATCGTTGAGGGTCCCATCGCAGTATTCGGGGTCGTATCGGATTCGCAGTTCGGTGGCAAACTCAAAGCACGGCAGGAAGGCCCTTTCGAGTGTACAGACGGCATGGCTGTAATCCCCGCCCAGCACAGTGGAGAAGATGGACTTGCGGAAGGCCAGAATGTCGGCCCGGGCTCCGGTGAAAGCTGCCAGCCATTCGGCATTCTCCTCGCCCGGCCAGAGGAGGGTCTGGGAACTGAACGCCTCCGTCTTGTATTTGCTGTTGAGCAGCAGCACGGCCCGGCCGATTTCCATCGCCATTTCGCGCGTTATCAGAAAGAACCATAGCTTCGAGCCGACCCGCCGAGGGACCTGTCGCAGACCGTCGATCCGGCCGAACCCTGCCTCGCGTTTGATGGCGGTCAGCAACACGTTACCGGCGTATTGCTCCTGGAGCTTCGTGTCGCTCGGGTCGAAGTACGCCCCGTCGCAGAAATCCTCGTAGAGATTCAGGTGAAAGCCGATATCGTAAGCCTCGCTCGACTGGGGCCGGGCATGCCGCAGTGCGTAGAGTGCCGAGGCAACGAAGCCTTCGCGCGACTTCTCCAGGTTGTCGGCCAAGGGCCGTTCGCTCATCACTGCGGCGACCACATCGGCCACGTCCCGATCGGATTCGATTCCGAGAGCCTTACGAAGCGAGCCGTCCCAGAGACGAACTGTTTGCTCGACGCGCTGTCGGACGGAGTTGATCCCATCCCGTTCCGCCTGCTGCGCGGCGAGGCTGTATCGAATCGTCGATTCGTGCCGGAACACCCTGTCCCAAAGGACGTTGAGGTGGTCCAAGGCCTCCGACTTGCGGTAATCCTCCATGAGGTTCAGGTCGTTGGCCTCGGCGATGGTCGCCAGCCGTCCGGACAAGGCACGGGGCACATACCGCATCGCCGCACCCAGTGCAAGCAGACCGCCCCCGACCACCACCGGTGCCAGCAGGGCCTCGATCCGTGTGAAACCGGGCAGCCCCAGGTAGCTGGCCAGCCGGCCCGAGACCGCGATTCCCGCCGTCCAGAGAGTGGCCTTGGGACTGGCACGCATCATCATTGCACCGGCCTGACTGAGCAGGTCGTCCAGGCGGGCCAGCCGCAGAATGTCCCTGCACGTCTGCGACTTTGCCCTTCCGATCTTCCTGATTCCCCTTATTCTCATGGGTCCTCTTGACTGCCCGTTGGTACCCTGGGCATCCGAAGTTGCTTTATACCATCGATCATGGTGTCGAGCCAGGGGTGAACAAAAGGCTCGACATCGTGGTATCAGTGTGGGATAATCCCCGATTGAGGTTGATCCGGGCAGGAATGGAGAGCCATGAAGACCGCATCAAGCGTGGATATCGTCAGGGAAGGCGACGTCGCGATTGTCTCGTTTACGAGCCGTTGTATCAGTGACGTCGAGCAGATTACGGATGCCTCGTCCCGCGTCAATCGGCACGTTCAGGAGAATCCCCCGCGGGAGATCATCTTCGACTTTTCCGGTGTCAAGTTCTTCTCCTCTCAGGTGTTGGGGTTGCTTCTGGAGGCTCGCGGCCACGTGAAGCAGCACGGCGGGCAGGTGACTGTCTGTGGTCTGGATCCTCAGTTGCATCGCGTTTTCCGGATCACCAACCTCGACCGAATCTTCACCTTCTATCCCGACCGGCAGACCGCTCTATCGGAATCAGCGGTCCGCGATCGATAGGTTCAACCCTTCCGTTTACGGCCAGAGTTCGGCCCCCTCCTCGTACAGCCGACGGATCTCCTCAGGCAGGAGGGCTTGGTCGAAGATCATCACTTCATCCACGGTTCCTCGTACGCTGGCAGCTTCCACCACCTCGTACTTGGCCGGGATCATCGTGAATCGGCCGATACTGACGCTGCCGTCACTCTGTCCGCTTGCGAAGAAGACAGGGCTGGAGGAACACGTCCGCCTGTTGTCGAGCTGGCCGTTGACGTATAGCTCCTGGCTGTCGCCATTTCGGACAGCGACGATGTGAACCCACACGCCGGCGCCGAAAGGCAGCGTCGTCTCCAGATCGTCACAGGTCTGATCTATGGTTCCCATCTGGAACACGATTTTCTCGTTGGCCCACTGTCGCATCACGCGATACCCCGACTGCGCCAAAGAAGGCCCGTAACGACTTCGCGGTTTGAACCGCGTATAATCCAGATCCAGCACCGTTTCGTCCTGGGAAGCGTCTTCCAGTTGAAAACGTGCCCAGAACGCGACGGCAAAGTCTTTGTCCGGCAACCAACGAACACCGTTCCCTGGCAGCGCTACGTAGTCATCTATACCATCGAAGGCCAGAGCCGAAGCCACGCGACCGCCGGTCCATTGGGCACCATAGACCATGCCGTGGTGGTTACCCGCCGAATCGTGGGCCGTCTGTCCCTGATTCTCGTCAAAGGACCAGTAGGCGAGAGGGTAAGGAGGGCAGTCGCGGGTGACTCGAATGGTCACTGTGGCGGTCTCCGAGTACCCGCCGGAGGGCGGCGTGCCCCCGTCGCTGGCGCAGAACGTGAAGCTGTCTGTGCCTGCGAAGTCCTCGTCGGGGCGGTAGATGACCTGACTGCCAAAGGCCTTGACTCTCGTAGGGGTGTCGATCGGCGTTCCGTCCGGATACTTCAGCGCGCCGTGTTCCGGAAGCGAGACGATCTGATAGGTTAGCAGGCCAGGTGACTCGGGCAGCCCGTCATCCGTTGCGTCAAGGCCGATCGTCAAAGGTGTGTTCACCGGTGTTTCGACTTCCATGTCATGTGCGGTGGGAGGATTTCCAGGTGGTGGCGGCAGGGGTTGGGCGTCGGGATCGGGTGCATAGGTGATTTCGAGCCTGGCGGCACGGTCGCCGGACGCATCGTCACATGCAAAGAACGCGAGGTCCTGTCCGTGATAGGCGACAGGCAGGTAGAGAATCGCTATGGCATTGCCCTGCAACCAGCCCGGGTGGCCAACGACTTCCTGAATGACCGGACGGATATCCGGACTCGGGCAGTACGTGAGCCGTGACCACACGTCGGAGACATGCCAGGTCCAGGGGACCGAAGCGACGGTCGGGGTCAGTTCGAAGATGCGGCGGCCGCTGCCGGTGAAATCTCGAGCATCTGCGACGGCCTCGGCCTGGAGGAGGCCCTCAACCGGGTGCTCGATGTTCGCCGTATCCATGCAAATCAGCAGGCGGGCGCTGACGATCTCGCTGTCCGGCGGGATGTCGATGTTCCTGAATCGCATCGCGCTGCCGTGCTGGCCGACGGTAAGCGTCTCGGAGTAAACCAAAGGACTGCCGTCGGCTCCGGAGGCATCATCGGCCACGGCGACCACCTGATACTGACGGGTGACAAGGTCTCTGACTCTGATCGTCACGGTAGCGGTACCGGAGGTTCCTCCTCGTGGGCGAGTGCCTCCGTCGTCGGCGTAGAACGAGAAGCTGTCGTCACCGGTGAATCCTGCGTCGGGCGTATAGACGACGCGATCCATGAAGTTCGCCAGCGTCATCGGTTCGGTGATCGGAACGCCGTGGTCGCTGAGCTGGCCATGCTCCGGCAGCGAGGCGATCGTATAGCGCAGAGCCGCCGGCAGTCCATCGTCCCGTCCTTCCAGAGCGATCATCAGAGGTCGGCCCGCCGACGCATAGAACGCGATGTCTTGCACCGTCGGAGGGGACTGTCCCAGCAGCGAAGGGGACAACCCAGGATTCATGTCGAGCGCCGGCGCGTACACGATCTCCAGCCTCGGCGCTCGAGCGGGATCGGCATCCCACGAACAAAACTGCGTTCCCGGGCCGCTGAACTTCTGGCCGACGTACAGCAGGACCATGGCATTGCCGTTTGACCAATCCGGGCGGCCGACGACTTCCTGGACTACCGGCGCCATGTTGGGACTGGTGTGCCATTGCCCGTCGGGTTCGGTTCCCTGCCAATCCCAGCGTACTTCCGCGGTGGTTTGAGGCCGCTCCCAGATCTTGGGGTTGCTCCTGGCAAAATCGAGGGTGTCACCGGCGGCTTCCGCACGGAGGACTGCTTCCACCCCGGCCACCGCATCCGTATAGAGCTTCAGGCGAGCGCTGAAGATCGTGCTGCCCTGAGGGACGGCCACGTCGCGGAACCGGACCGCCGTGGTGTCCTGTCCGAGCCAGAGGTATCTGCCCGAGGCGAGTTGATAGCCGCTGCTGCCGCATGCGTCGTCGTTCGACGCACAGACCTGATACTCGACCGTGAGCAGATTCGCGACCGTGACGGTTGCCGTTGCGATTTCCGACCGGCCCCCGGAAGGGCTGGTCCCTCCGTCGTCAACGTAGTACGTGAACCCATCATCACCACTGAAACCGGCATCGGCCTGGTATACCACCTGGTTGCTGCAGTTGGCCAATGCTCTCGGCTTTATGATCGTGTCACCCTGGATGGTCTTCAGGATGCCATGCGCGGGCAGGGAGGCGAGTGTGTACGTCAGCGCCCCAGGCGGATCGGGTAGATCGTCATCGTGGGCGGCAAGGGTGAGGGTCACGGGGTCGGTAGACGACGTGAAAGCTGTGACATCGTGGGCCTTCGGCGGGCGGCTATTGAAGAGTGGCTGACTCGATATAAGGGAATAGTGCTGGTTGTCATACCGGAGACGGCCCTTGTAGGAAACCCGCACTTCGTACAGGCCTTGCTCACTCGGCGTCAGGATAGAAACCTGCTCCACGTTGTCTCGGACGTTGTCGCCTGTCCGCGCCGGTGCGTTGGGGTCGGATGGATTCAGGACATACGGATAATACACGGTCGATTCGCTCGGTCCTGCGATTCGCAGATCGAGATCGTGGATCAAACGCGAGGCAGGATCGTCCGAGGCATTGGTGCTGGCGCACGGCGGATCCGTCCAGCAGAGTGTGACACGGATCGGTTCGTCGGCGCGGCTGTAGAGGTAGTATGAGTGGGTCCTCAGACTGGGATCGAGCACGCCCTGCAAGAGGGTGGCGCCCCGGGTGTCATCATGCTGCTTCGTGATCAGTTCGACGGCCGCCTTGGTGTTCATCAGTCCCCAGCCGAATTCGTAGTCCGGTCCCGGCCGGCCCAAGTCGTCCGCGGTGTGGAGAATGAGGCCTTTGAGAGTGCTGGCCCGCATGAATTGTCCGGGGAAGAGCCGTTCGTAGTGCTGTATCAGCAGGGCTGCCGATCCGGCGGCGACGGGGCTGGCCATGCTGGTGCCGTCCCCTCCGTCATAGGCGTCGTCGGTCTCATTCGTCGTTGAAAACACGCCGACGCCGTTGGCGACGATGTCCGGCTTGATGCGTCCGTCGTCCGTCGGGCCCCAACAGCTGAAGTCAGTCATTGCGGCGTGCGACAGGCTGCGGACGCCATGGGAGACGGCGTCCTGGACGGCGCCCACGGTCACGACGTTCTTGGCCACCGCGAAGTACGAGATCGTGTCGTAGCCACCTTTGACCTGGCCGTCACCGGGTGGGCAGGTGTCCGGACTGTACACGATCTCGTGCCAGCCTCCGCCGGAACGGTAGTAGACGGTCTCTCCTACAACGGTTGGGCCGTCACATCGGTCATTTCCGGCCGATGTGAACGCGAGATAATACGGATTCGTGTAGGCCGTCTGGTCCCAGGTTGAAGCGATGCTGCTGTAACGCCCAAACCAGCCCTCCGCGGCATTCGGACCCATCGCGGCGCCCCACCAGTGCCAGCCGGTATGTCCGGACAGCGCATCGGTCGCGTGGTGTTCCCATCCGACCAGAATCCCATACGAGTGGTTCGATATGTAGATTGCGTTGGGTTGTCCGGGCACTCTCGCGGCACGAGTGAGCATCTGGGAGGCGTCATCGTTCCAGTCGTACGATTCGATGCGGACACCGGGAGCCATGCCCTTGGCGGCGGGAACGACGCCGGCGGCACCGATTGTGCCGGCTACGTGGGTCGAGTGCGCCGACGTGACGAACGAGTCCCGAATCGTCACGCGGGACTGTCCGTCGGGCCCCTGGAATTCCTGGTGTGTCTTACGTACACCGGCGGCATCCCATACTCCCACGGCGATACCTTCTCCGTCCAGGTCCCACGGCAGAAGGTCTCGGACGCGGTCGGTCTGGAGGGAGATGGCCGCATTGAGATTGGATGTGACATAGTAGACAGGCCGGCCCTCCCAGAGTGCCATCAATTCGCAGGTCCGCCGTCCGTTGTCACAGCGGACGGGCGCCCGGTGCTGCAAGGCCCATTGCACCGCCTCGGCCTTTCGGGCCCGGCTCTGGGCCGCGAGCTGTCCTGCATACACCGCAGGCGATCCTGAAGAGTCCGGCGCGGCCGTCTCCTGGGCGTTTGCGTGTTCTGGAGTCACCGTGCTCCAGAAACCAGTCACGGACAGCACGGTGGCACGCAAAATCGAGCCGAGCCGACTGTGACGAGTGCGGGTGATCCGGGTCTTGTGTAGGCGACGAGGGTGTGCATCGCAGGTCACGATTTCCATGGTGTGTTCTCCTCTCAAATTGGATACCGGGCGCCGAAGGACTCCTCCCGAATGATACCTGGCCGAGCCCTCTATCGGTTCGGTTCCCGCCGTCCGCGATGGGTTCTGTCACCTCGGCGTTTCTGCACCGTCCGCAGGGTACGCCTCCGTTCGTGTGATTCGGGGAGGAGCACGCACATGTCCCGCTCCCGGTCCTCGCAGTGAGAAAGGTGGACACGAATTCCACGTGTCACAATTATACGGATTCCGCCGGTCCGCGTCAATTCCCCGTAGCATTTTCCGAGCGGCGCCTGGTCCCAGCGGCAGAATTTCCTCTGAAAACCGGGCGGGTGGATTGACCCGGTCCGGGCAAGAAGTGTATGATAGAACAGAGGTCGCGTTGGCTGTGAGATGGCATGCGGCGGGCGTCTGGATCAACGGAGGTTCGCGACCCGAGACACTCTTTGCGCTCGACATGCCACGGGGAACGTCTGGGAGTCAGCGCTTGCGGGAGCGAGTCGATCCCGGGCACGTATTCGAGGACTGCTTATACTTCTGATAGGAGGAGAACATGCGTTGGTCTGCTTCACGCCGCGATCTGTATGCGAGGGTCCCCCGAGGAGGGTTCTTACGGCCCGTGACCGCTGTTTTTCTGCTGCTGGGCTGTGTGGGCGGCCCCGTGCCGGCCGCGCAGGGAGTCGTTTCAGGGGTATTCTTTGCGCCGCCGCCACCTGCCGTCGCGCCGGTAATCAGCGGCGTTTATCCGAATGACCTGGACGGCAACCACATCGACGATGAACTGGATAGCGCCGCCCTGACTTTCGGGCCGTCGGTGTTGTACCAGACGAGCAGATCGTTGGGAGCACTTGCGCGCGCGACGAGCCTTAATGTCGAGCTGATCTTCAGCGAGCCGGTGACCCAGGAGCAGATCGATGCGTTCGGCCAGCTGGGCGGCGAGATCACCCACATGTTCCGGGCCGTCTCCTACGGCTGGAACGGTTGCATCCCGTTGGACCGTGTCAGCCTGCTGCCTTCGGCCATGGGGCCGACGCTTGTTCTGGTCGCGCCCAAGACTGAGGAGATCCGCCTCCACATGGACTTGGCCACGCAGATCGCACGAGTGCGTCCGGTTTGGCAGCCGGGGTTTGCCGGCAGCGCCGCCGGCTTCCGGGGCGACCCGAACACGACCATCGCCATCGTGGATACCGGCGTGGACGATACGCACATGGACCTCGCCGGGCGATGTGTCTATTGGAATGACATCAGCGGCGACTACGAGCCCGATCCGGTCGACTACTATGGCCACGGCAGTCTGGTCGCCGGCGTGGCCCTGGGTACGGGCGCCAGCGGCGGCGCCGAGACTTCTGACCTGCGCTACACCTACTCGCTGGAGTCGTTCAGTTGGCTTCACGTGGTCGAGCCGATCTCGCTTCCGGCTGGTCCGGTTACGATCACTTCATCGGCTTATTGGGATGGGCCGTCCGCCTGGCTGGATCACATCTACTGGCGCGCAGGGACCTTGCTGGACAGCCCGCAGTGGATCGGGACCGGCGGAGAAGGGACATCCGGATTGACGGTGACTCATACGTTTGACGCCAGCGACGGGCAGATGTATGCGCCGATCCTGGCCGACTATGACGACGACTATCTCTATAACGTCTCCATTGTCAGTCGGGTGTCGCCCTATCCGGCGGTAGGCGACGGATTCAACACGTTCTGCGGCGTGGCGCCGGGTTGCCGGTTCGCGGCCATCAAGTTCGCGATGAAGGACGGAATGACCTATGGGGATGGGTTCGATACCGCCATCGACGACCTCGTGGTCCGCCGCAAGGAGAGGAACATCAAGATTATCAACGTCAGCGCCGGGCTGGTGGATGCTTGGGGGCTGCCCGTCCAGAGCGTGTCTCTGCGGGACAAGGTCACGTCGGCGGTTCGCAGTGGCGTGATTGTGGTCCTCTCCGCAGGCAACAGCGCCAGCGAGTCCACCGAGGAGGCCCGAGGCATGGGTGACCCGGCCAGAGCCGCTCTGGCGATCACCGCCGGAGCATCCAATGACAACAACGCCTTGACGGAGTACTCTACCTACGGATTCCCGGACCCCCGCAAGTATACGGGGGAAGATTACAAGCCCGACCTTCTGGCACCGGGAGGGTCGTACTACTACACGGGGATTATGGCCGCCGACACGGGAACGACCGATGGTGGTCTTGGCCCGGACCGCGAACCCGACGACTACACGGCCGCGCAGGGCACGTCCTTTTCCAGCCCATTCATCGCCGGCTGTGCGGCTCTGGTCATCGAGGCCCTGGAACGCCAGGGGCTGCGCTGGGACTTCAATTCGGACAAACACCCCAGGCTCGTAAAGATGCTCCTGTGCGCTACGGCCTCGGAGACGAACGGGCCGCGCGAGAACGGGCAGTTCAACCCCACGCTTCAACGTGCCGCTCGCGGGCCGGACGGTTTCCCTGTCGGCAAGGACCGCTATGAGGGGTACGGTCTGGTCAATGCAGACGCAGCGGTGGAGGCGGTCAGTCTGACGTATACCCCCGGAACCACAGCCAGGGCAGAGCTTGGACCAACCTCGACCGACCGGCGGGTCTGGGCTCGGACGGTCCATCTGTCTGCGGGAACCGGTCTGGACGTAACCCTGGAGAACCCCGCAGAGGGTGATTTTGATCTCCATCTCTACAGCATGACTCCCAGCGCCTCTGGGACTCCGGTCCTGTTGGCTTCGAGTACCAATCCGGGAGCCGGAGTGGGTGAGGCGCTCAGTTACACATCCAGTTCGGACGCTGCGTTGCTGCTCGCTGTCAAACGTGTCTCCGGCTTCGGGACGTTTGATCTTGCCTCCGTCGCCACTGGTCCTGAGGCTGCCCGGGACCAGTAGACCGAATAGCGGTGTCGGCGCCTCTACGCCGAGACGGATTTGCCCCTGTCCAGCGGTCATTTACCCCCCTGCGCGGGTGAGATTCGCCTTGACCTGGACGGGTCAAAAGAGGTATGATACTTCTTAAGGCGGCGGTGGATGGTTTGTATCACGACGCTCTTGTCGACACAGGAAGAGTGAGAACACAGATCCTCTTGGCTGGCGAAGACACCACAATGCGGATGGGGAGACTGCTATTCTCGGAGACAGTCCGGGTTCGATGCCCGGTTCGCATTCATCCCGTTTCACAGTGCAAAAGGAGGGAGTATGAGTCTGTACAGGTCATGCGGGGATCATTCCGGGGGTGTCGCATTGCAGATGCATGCAGGTCGTTTCTATAGGACCTTGCTGCTCATGTTGTCGCTGGTGCTGTCCCTGGCAGCCGTGGCACAGGTGGCGAGTGGGCAGGCTTTGACGCCTCCTCCGTGGCCCGATGTGCCGCCGACGATCAGCGGAGCATACGAGAGCGACCTCGACGGCAATCGCATCAGCGATGAGCTGGACGGCGGTTTCAATCTGGCGACGCTGCCTTCGTCGCTCTACGCGGAAGCCAAGTCACTTGGTAGAGAGTTGATGAGCGAAACGATGGTCGATGTCGAACTGGTGTTCGACGAGCCGGTGACGCAGGAGCAGATCGATACGTTTCTCGCCATGGGTGGCCAAATCAGCTACATCTACCAGGCCGTCTCTTACGGCTGGAATGGTCGGATTGCCCTGGGAAAGGTCGGTTCGCTGCCCGTGGCGATGGGACCATCGCTGGTTCTCGTGACGCCGACGGCCAGGCCGATGCACCTGTACATGGATGTTGCGTCCCAAGTCGGGCGAGTTCGTCCCGTCTGGAAGGGGGGCTTTGCCGGCCACGCACAGGGGTTCAGGGGCAACGCGGACACGACCATCGGCTTCATCGACACCGGGGTGGACAGCACCCACGCAGACATGGCCGGACGGTGTGTCTATTGGAAGGACGTCAGCGGAGAGCCGGAGCCCGATCCTGTGGACTACGCCGGCCACGGAAGCCGTGTGGTGGGTGTTGCGGTGGGGACCGGTCAGACCGCCGGCGCCGGTACATCCGAGTTGCGCTACACCTATGTGGAGGACTGGCCGTACCCGGCCCACATCGTCGACCCCATCTGTCTTCCTTCGGGTACCGCTACGGTGACCTCTCGGGCCTATTGGAGCGGTCCGGCCGCCTGGTTGGACCTCGTGACCTGGATGAGGGGCGACGGGGAAATGCACGGCCTTGAATGGATCGGCGATGGCCGGGAAGGGCTCTCCGGGATTTCTTTGACCAACACGTTTTATGCGTTCGCACAGAAAGTCTATTCGCCCTTGCTGGCCAACTACGACGAGATGCCACTGGACAGCGTGGTCATTACCACGTCGGTCGGTGCGTATCCGGGCATAGGAGACGGATTCAACACCCTCAGCGGTGTTGCTCCGGGCTGCAATTACGCGGCCGTCAAGGTGTCAACCCGAGACGGGACGGCGTATCAGAATGCGTTCGCGATGGGGGTGGATGCCCTGGTGGCGCAACGGGTCTCCAAGAAGATCAAGATCATCAATATCAGTGCCGGCGTCCATGACGACTGGGGATTCCCTATCGAAGATGTTTCTCTTCGCGACAAGGTGATGACGGCTTGTCGTAGCGGCGTGGTCGTGGTGGCGGCGGCGGGGAATAGCGCCAACGATGAAATCGAGCTTCTCCGCAAGATGGCCGATCCCGCGCGGGCCGCTTTGGCCATCACGGTGGGGGCATCCAACGATGAGAATCGACTGACGGACTACTCGGCGTACGGGTACATCAGCCCGCGCGACTATGCTTCGGAGGATTTCAAGCCCGACCTGATCGCGCCCGGAGGGGACTACTATTACACGGCCGTCATGTCGGTCGACAGCGGCACGTGTGATGGAATGAGCAACCTGGACAAGGTGGCCAACGATTACGCCAGCGGCGTGGGGACTTCGTTCTCAAGCCCGTTTGTCGCCGGTGCCGCCGGCCTGGTCATCGAGGCCCTGGAGCGTACGGGGATCACATGGGATTTTGTGTCCGACCGACACCCGCGACTGGTGAAGATGCTGCTGTGCGCGACCGCGACCGAGACGAATGACATCCGCCAGGGGGGGCAGCGCAACCCGTCGCTGGAACGCAACGTCTCCGGAGCCGAGGGCTTCCCGGCCGGCAAGGATCGGTATGAGGGATACGGGTTGATCAATGTGGATGCCGCCGTCGAGGCTGCCGGCTCCATTTACACCCCTGGATCGGCTGTCAGCGTTGCGCTGGGCGGTGGCGCCACGGATCGTCGGGCTTGGGCCGGCAGGATTCAGCTCCTCGCGGGTGCCGGCATCGACTTGTCGTTGGACGTTCCGGCCGCGGCGGACTTCGACCTGTATCTTTACAGCATGACGCCGAGCGCTACGGGAACACCCGTTGTTCTGGCGGCCAGCACGTCGGCTCAGGCGGGTGGCGCGGAGATGGTCAGTCATACGCCGCAATCCGATAGGTCCGTTCTGGTAGTGGTCAAACGCATATCGGGTTCGGGGACCTTCACGCTGAAGTCCTTGCAGGCCGGGCCACCCGTCGCCCAGGATGCGGCGGTCAGCACCGGCGCCGGGTCATCTGTTACGATCACATTGGCTGCTGTTGATGACGGCGCGCCCAATCCGCCCGGGCAACTGACGTACAGCATCCTGTCTCTGCCTCGACATGGTAAGCTGGAACGCTCCGCCAGCGGGTCGCCCATTACGACCGTCCCGGCTGCTCTGCCACAGGGTGCCAATCAGGTGGTTTACCGGCCAAACGAAGGCTGGATTGGCGAAGACAGCTTCACGTTCTGCGCCGACGATGGGGGCGTGGCCCCGTTTGGCGGCCCCTCGAACGTCGCGACGGTGAGCATCTCGGTCGTGAGCGAAGTGGAGTTGGTCTATAAGGTGGCGGCCGGAGAGGACGATGCCCACGCCAGCAGGTGGAGCACGTACCAGAAGCTCGGGGAAGAGGCATTGGCGGTGGGGCAGTACACGGCGGGCATGCGTTTCTGTGGCGTCGAGGTGCCTCAAGGGGCCGCCATTGTACGAGCCACCTTAAGAGTCTGTGCTCATTCGAGCGGACTGTCCGGCCGGGTCACGGCCGGGCTCCGCGCCGAAGCGGCGGACAACCCCGGTTCGTTCACCACCACGCACCGGGTGAACGCCCTGACGATGACCAGCGCCTTCCAGGACTGGAGCTGGGACGGTACGACGTGGCAGGCCGACGTCTGGTATGACAGTCCCGACATCAGCTCTCTGGTTCAGGAAGTGATCGACCGTCCCGGCTGGTCGTCGGGCAACTCGCTTGTAATTGCCTATGTGGCAAGCGATTACGATGGGAACGATCGCAAGTTCTGGGCCTACGAGGGTAGTCCTTCCAAGGCGGCAGAACTGGTGATCGTCTATCAGCCATAGACGGATCGACAGCAAAGAGTCGTCTGAGGCGGTTTGAAGCGACAATCCGGACGCTCCTGTGTCCGGATTGTCGCTTTGTCGTCATTCCCATCATTCTAACGATCTGATGGTGCGGTTTGCGGGTTCGGCATTCGCGTTTGAACCAGCGAACGCGCACCTCCGGCCCGCGTAACAATACAGTTGAAGGATCGGTGGTGGCCGCGCATAATGCGGACGATTCCCACGGAGCTGCCTCCCGTCGGTACAGCCGGGGACAGACCGCGATTCTGCAGCACAACCAGAGAGTGGGTGCGATCACGCTTTGAAAGGCAAAGAGGATGTACACGGCACCACAGTTTTCGGTTTTCATGGTCAACAAGCCTGGTGTGCTGGCCCAAGTACTGGGAGAGTTTGCAAGGGCCAGGATCAACATCACCGCCATTACCATGATGGACTCGGCCGAACACGGCGTCATGCGTGTCGTGTTCGAGAAGCCGGAGGCGGCCAGAGAAGTTCTGACGAAGCTGAATATGCCGTACAACGAGACAGATGTGCTGTGTGTCGATCTGGCCAACAAGTCCGGTGCGTTGGCAACCGTGGCCGAGAAGCTCTCCAAAGGGCACATCAATATCTCTTATGCCTATTGTACCGCCGGCGGAAAAGGCGGACGAACCACTGGTGTGTTGAAGGTCTCCGACGTCAAGAAGGCCATGAAGCTCCTGCAGAACCACAACAAGCAGAGCAAGGCGGAGACTGCGGCCCGGCGACCGAAGGGCATACGCGGTTGATTGGGATCCAGCCGAGGCGATCCCCTTGGCAGGTTTCTGTTGTGGAGCCGGCGAAGCTCCACTGCCCGCGAGCAAGGCTGCGCGATTTGCCCTGTTTTTCCGACATCGCACGGTGATTTGACTTTCCTGGATGATGGGTTTCTGCTACACTGCCCCGGTGCTGGCACGGAAGGTGTTCGACAAGAAGGGATGGAATGAGTCGAGCGGAAATCGGAGCCTATTCAGCAAGGGTCAGGGCAGCCCATCGTTATGAGGTGGTCAATGCCGTGAATCAACCGAAGATTGCGGGTGCACGGTTTCATTTCATCGGAGCCGGCGGCGTTGGCATGAGCGGCCTGGCGCAATTCCTCATCGAGAAGCACGCCATCGTTACGGGATCAGACCAGTCGGCCACGGCGGCTACGGCGCGCCTGGTCCGTCTGGGGGCTGACATTCGCATCGGTCACCGCGCCGATCACATCGGACCGGAGACCGAGGCAGTGGTTATCTCCGCCGCCATCCAGGAGAGCAACCCGGAGTTGCAGCAGGCCCGCCGGCAAGGATGCCGTGTCTACAAGTACGCCCAACTGCTCGGCGAGTTGATGAACCACTTCGAGAGCATTGCCGTCAGCGGCACGCACGGCAAGAGCACCACGAGCGGATGGCTTGCCTATTGCCTCAAGCAGGTGGGGGTGGACACGAACTTTGTGGTCGGCGCCGAGGTCAGTCAGCTGGGGGCCTCCTCCGGCAGCGGCGACAGCAGCTTCTTCGTTGCAGAGGCCTGTGAGTACGATCGAAGCTTCCTGAACCTCAAGCCGCAGGTTGCGTGTATCCTGAATATCGAAGCGGACCATCTGGATTGCTATCGCGATGAGGCCGCGATCGTCGAGGCGTTCTATGAATTCGCGCGGGGCTGCAAGTCGGATGGGTTCATCGTGGCCAACGGTCAGGATGCGAACGTAGCCAGCGTTCTGGAGCGGCTGGGTCGTGAACGGCGTGTTTTCACGTTTGGCTTCCGCCCGCAATGCAATATCTATCCACGCCGCATCCAGGCGGATCAAGGTTCGTATCGTTTTGACGTCTTTCAGGACGGTCGTCGATTGGGATCGACCCGGCTCTCGCTTCCGGGGCGACACAATATCCTCAATTCCCTCGCGGTCATTGCGGTCGCCGTGAACATCGGCGTCGAGCCGGAGGCGATTCTGGGTGTGTTGGATCGATTCACCGGCGTGGATCGGCGTCTGATGCTCAAGGGGCAGGTCAACGGGGTGACGGTCCTCGATGATTACGCGCATCATCCGACCGAGATTCGGGCCAGTCTGAAGGCGATTCGAGAGAAGTATCACCCGAGGCGCCTCTGGTGTGTGTACCAGGCGCACCAGTACAGCCGCACGCGGTTCTTCCTGGATGCGTTTGCGGCCAGCTTTGCCCAGGCCGACAAGGCGATTATTCCAGAAATCTACTTTGTGCGCGACTCAGAGGCCAGTCGCACGCAAGTGAATGCGAAGATCCTGGCCGACCGGATTCGTGCCGAAGGAGCCGATGCCGAGTACATCGGGACCTTCGATGCGGTGTGTGATTACCTGGAAAGAGAACTCGGCCCCGGTGATCTGCTGGTCACCATGGGGGCCGGCGATGTGTGGAAGGTGGCAGATGAATATCTTCGGCGACTTGGCGGAAATCGTTGAGCCCAATCACGTGATGGCGCCGCACACGTGGTATCGGCTGGGTGGTCCGGCCGATTACTTCATTCGGCCGCGGACGGTGGAGCAGTTGCAGGACGTGGTCAAACGGTGCAACGACAACCATATCCGCATCCACGTGATGGGGCTCGGATCGAACCTGCTGGTCAGCGATGAAGGGGTCCGGGGGGCCGTCGTCAAGCTGGAGGGGCCGGTGTTTGGCGCGGTCCAGTTCGATGGGACGCGGATCACCGCCTGGGCAGGGGCCGAGTTGGGCAAGCTGGTGCTGGACTGCGTCGAGAAGGGGCTCTCAGGTCTCGAGGTCCTGACGGGAATCCCCGGGTCGATCGGGGGTGCCGTGAAGATGAACGCGGGGGGCCGATTCGGGGATATCGGTTCGGTGGTCGAGTCGGTGACGTTGATGGATGGCCAGGGGACCATCTTCGAGAAGAGCAAGCCGGAGTTGATCTTCGATTACCGTTGCGTCAACATCCGCGCTGCGTTCATCTTGAATGCGACCCTGACGCTTACTCCGGGCGATCCGAAACAGATCATGCGGACGCTGAAAGAGAACTGGATCTATAAGAAGAACAATCAGCCGCTCAACACCCGGAATTGCGGGTGTGTCTTCAAGAATCCGCCGGAAGCGTCGGCCGGGGCGCTGATTGACCGCGCGGGCCTCAAGGGGCTGCAGATCGGAGGCGCGGTGGTCAGTGAAAAACATGCGAATTTCATCGTAGCCAACGAGGGTTGCACGAGCCGGGATGTCATGCGGCTCATCGAATCGGTTCGCAAGCGGGTCCGCGAACACGCCGGCGTTGAATTGCAGCCTGAAATCGAGATTTGGAAGTAAAACGGCGGGGGGGCCGTTCTTCGGACGAATCGGCCGTTGTCCGGTGCTGCGGCAGGCTCGCCCGTCCGGTCATTCCATGCGGCGAAAGTCGAGGATTCCATGAAAGTAGTGGTTTTGCAGGGAGGTGTCGGTCGCGAGCGCGAGGTGAGCCTTCAGAGCGGGCGGTGCGTCGCCGAGGCGCTTCGCGAGGGGGGGATGGAGGTTATTGCGTCGGATATCACGCCCGACGACATGACCGTGCTCGACAGGTCCGATATCGATGTGTTTTTCGTGGCCCTGCATGGCGAGTTCGGCGAGGATGGCCGACTTCAGCAGATTCTCGAGGACCGGGGTTTGGTCTATACAGGCTGTGGCCCCGAAGCCAGCCGGACGGCGTTTGACAAGATCCTGAGCAAGAACCGCTTCGCTGCGGCGGGTGTAGTCGTGGCGCCCACAATTGAGGTTTGCCACGGGATGTCGCGTGGTGGTATTGAAGCGAAACTGAAGAGCCTGGGTGAACGATTCGTCGTCAAGCCGGTCCGGCAGGGCAGCAGTGTGGGCGTCTCTGTGGTGGATAGTCCAGGCCAGGCGGCAGCCTGTGCCCTGAAGGTGCGTGAAGAATTCGGCGATTGCATGATCGAGCCGTTTGTTCGCGGTCGTGAGATCACGGTGGGAGTCCTGGGGCGCGAGACGCTGCCGATCATCGAGATCCGAAGCCGGACGGGGTTCTACGACTACCACGCCAAGTACGTGGATGATCGGACCGAGTATCTGTTCGATACGGTGACGGATGCCCAGGTCAGGGCACGAATCAGCCGCGATGCGATGGCCTGTTTCGACGCGCTTGGCTGCCGGGACTTCGCCCGGGTGGATTTCATCCTGAGCGACGACGGGGTGCCCCATGCGCTGGAGATCAATACGATCCCCGGTTTCACCACCCATTCGCTGCTGCCCAAGGCGGCCGCTCGAGCCGGTCTGTCCATGAGCCAGTTGTGCGTGCAGATTGTCCATGCCAGTTTTTGCCGAAAACCAGTGCAGCAAAACGTCCGAATGGTCGATTCTGATAGTATCTGTTTCTGAGATTCCGGGCGGCTACAGTCCGCAACGACATACAGGGTGCAGCAATTGAGGCGATACGTGGCCAGAAAGAAGCACAGAAGTAGTCTTCGAGAGCGGGTTTCCTCCTGGTGGGGGACCCGGACCAAGAGAGAGGCACAGGCCAGAAAACAGACGCTGACGACCGCTGTCAAGGTGTCGGCGGTGATGCTTGTTCTGGTGGCGGCCGGCGCATTTCTTCGCTATGCCGAGGGTTACGTCGGTTCGGCCAGACCGACGGAGGAAGGGCATCTGGTCCTCGTGGGCGTGCCGGCATGGGTCAACTGGGATCTCAAGGCGAGGGTTGTGGCCGCCGCCGGGGGGGATCGGTTTCCGATCCAGGAGGAAACCGCCGAGGTCGTTGCCCGCAATCTCGCCCAGATGTCGTGGCTGGACGACGTCGAGGTACACGTCACATATGATTCGGTGTGCGTCCAGGCCCGCTGGCGCAAGCCGGTGGCGCTGATCGAACGAGGTCCGTCGAAATTCTACGTCGACGCCGACCTCGTGGTGCTCGATTACATGCCGATGGTGCACCTGCCGATCGTAAAGGTCGAGGGCGTTTCATTGGGTCTGCCTCCGTCACCCGGTGCGGTGTTCGATCGGGACGATCTGGCGGCGGCGGTCAAGCTTATCATCCTTCTGAATCGCATGGATGCGGAAGTGACGCCCAAGAGCCCGCTCCTCGAACGGATCGCCGATGTGGATGTGACCAACTACAAGGGGCGCAGAAACCACCGCGATCCGCACCTCGTGCTCCACAGCAAGGACGGCACGCTGATCTACTGGGGCGCGGAAATCGGAGACTGGGCCAGGCATCTGGAGGCCAAAGACGAGCAGAAGCTGGCGAAACTGTACACCTACTACCAGGAATCCGGCTCGCTCAGCGCTGGCGTCAAGTACATCAATCTCTACGATCCTCAGGACAAGGTCCCGCAGCCGATTGACAAATACCGGTAGAGAATGTCGCGAGAGCCGTCCCCAGATCGGCGTACTGATACGCGATCTGATAGCGCTCGCAGATGCTCTTGAGCTTTCCGAGAACGGTCTCCGTCAGTTCGGCCTGGAAGTCCCGATCTCCATTGCAGCAGAAGATGCGGCAGCCGGTGAACCGATGCCGGTGAATGGTGCATCGTTCCTCCTCCTGATACGGGCACCGTTCGCTGGTCATCTGGCGCAGACTCGGCACGTTCAGTTTGGCCGCCAGATAGATCGTCTCGGGTGGCGTCACGAAGAGCAGGTGATCGTAGCTCACGAAGTCGCAGCATGCCCCGCAGGCGGCACACTCTCCCACCAGTTCGCGGTCCTGCTGAAGCTGCGTGTCGATCCAGTCGTAGAGGACAGCTACTTCGGCGACGACTCGGCGATGTCTTTCTGATTCTCCCACCATCGTCTGTTTCTCTTAATCCTCTCGATTTGCCTGGCGCTGTAGTGTCGTCCTCTGTTGATACCCGGACACCTCAGGGCGGCCCTGTTCCAGGCATGGGGCCCGGAGAGATTGTCCGGCCAGAACGGCCACGAGCGGCACTGGCTCGGGCGGACCGGATAGATCATACACTGTTTGCGGTCATCTATTTTCTGGAGGAAGATACAGTCCTTGGTGGTCTCGTGTTCGATGATTGTCAGGCGCAGACCCACGCGGCGCAGGTACGTGTGCCGCAGCTGCCCCGGCGTCATGTTCAGGTGCCTGGCGATCAGCTCGATCTCCGGCCGCGACACCCAGATGTACCCTTCCCCCGGCCCGGAACAGCATGCCCCGCACCCGGTGCACTCGAAGTGCAGCCCCGCCGCGTACCATTTTATCGTCGGCTCGTCCCCGCACATGATGCCTTGGATATCCCTCTACCATTTCAGGACGGCGCCGGTGTCGGCGCTGGTGGCCATGGCGGCGTACTTGGCCAGGCAGCCTTCTTTGATCCGCGGCTCGGGGGCCTTCCAGGCCTTCTTCCGCTTGGCCCATTCGGCGTCGGACAGCTTGGCGTTGATCGTATTGTGGGGGATGTCGATCTCGATGACGTCGCCGTTCTTGAGCAGGCCGATGGGCCCGCCGACCGCCGCTTCCGGGCTGACGTGCCCGATGCAGGCGCCGCGCGTGCCGCCGCTGAACCGCCCATCGGTGATCAACGCGACCGATTCACCCAACCCGGCGCCCATGATGTAGCTGGTCGGGCTGAGCATCTCCTGCATCCCCGGCCCGCCCTTGGGGCCTTCGTAGCGGATGACCACGACGTCGCCGGCCTTGACCCTGCCGGCCAGGATGCCCTCACAAGCGTCTTCCTGACTCTCGAAGATGACCGCCGGACCGACATGCGTCAGCATCGCCGGAGCGACGCCGGCGCTCTTGACGACGCTGCCGTTGGGGGCCAGGTTGCCACGAAGGATCGACAAGCCGCCCGTCTTGGAATAGGCGTTCTCGAGCGGGTGGATCACGTCCGGGTCCTTGATCTTCGCCGCAGCGATGTTCTGGCCCAGCGTCTTGCCCGTTACCGTAAGGCAGCCGAGGTTCAGCAGGTTCGGGATCTTGCTGATTTCATTGAGGATGGCACTGATCCCGCCGGCGCGGTCCACGTCCTCGATGTGGACCTTGCTCGAAGGCGAGACCTTGCAGATATTCGGGCACTTGGCGGAGATGGTATTGATACGGTCCAAGTCGTATTTGATCTTCGCTTCGCTGGCAATGGCCAACGTGTGCAGCACCGTGTTGGTCGAGCCGCCCATGGCCATGTCGAGGGCCAGGGCATTGTCCATCGACGGGACGCTGATGATGTCGAGCGGTTTGATGTCCTTCTTCACCAGTTCGACGATCTGCCTGCCTGCGGCTTTGTACAGATCCTGTCGGCGCGGATCGACCGCCAGGATCGTCCCGTTGCCGGGCAGGGCCATACCGATCGCTTCGGACAGGCAGTTCATGGAGTTGGCGGTGAACATGCCCGAGCAGCTTCCCTGCGTGGGGCAGCCGGCGCATTCGAGTTCCGTGAGTTCCGCTTCGCTGATTTTACCGGCGTTGAACTGGGCGACGCCTTCAAAGATACTGATCAGGTCCACGATCCTGCCGTCCCTGGTCTTGCCCGCCTTCATCGGGCCGCCGGAGACGAATAGGGTCGGGACGTTGAGTCTTACCGCGGCCATGAGCATGCCGGGGATGATCTTATCGCAGTTCGGGATGCAGATCAGCCCGTCGAAGCAATGGGCCCGCACCATCGTCTCGACCGAATCGGCGACGATCTCACGCGAAGCCAGCGAGTACTTCATGCCTGTATGGCCCATGGCGATGCCGTCGCAGACCGCGATCGTGTTGAACTCGAAGGGCACGCCGCCGGCCTGGCGAATCGCCTCCTTCACTACGCGGGCCACTTCGTTGAGATGGACGTGACCGGGAACGACCTCGCAGAAGCTGTTGGCCACGCCGATGAACGGTTTGTCGATATCCGCATCCTGCAACCCGCACGCGCGAAGCAGCCCGCGATGGGGTGCCCGCTGAAAGCCCTTTTTGACGGTGTCACTTCTCATTGTCTTTCTCCAAAGCCATCAACAGGAACAGCGAGGGTCAAAGAACCTAAGTTTAGCTCGCAGGCGGACATGAATAAAGCAAAAATCGTTGTCCGGTCCGCTGAGGGCCATATAATTGGCTCGTGGGCACAGTGGAAGAATTGTGCGATGATCCGACTCTTGGGTAGGGGCCGAAATGGGACCGGAAACAGGCACTTGCGTCGTTGTGACAGGCATGGTGTTCTGCCTGGTTGTGCTCTTGCCGGGCTGTGGGAGTGCGGGAGCGCCGCAGGGCTCGTCATGCGAAGCCGTCCGGACGCAGGCCGTCGAACCAGTGGTTGTGCCGGACCAGCCCTCGGGCAATGAGGACAACGCCCGGACGCCGTTCGAAGCCGGTATCGATCTGGCCCTCAGGTTCGTTCCTGACCGGCCGGTCATATACCGGGTGACTACGGAAACCGAAGCCTCCGTCCGATGGGAGGGGGATGAATCGGGCAAGCCGTCCAGTTTTCGAGGCGGTGCGATCGGCAACCGCGTGGAGATCACGTTTGAGCAGCGCGTCGATCGCGTCCAGGACGATGGCAACGCAATGCTCAAGATCACGATCCTGACGCTGAAGTATCTGGGCCGCTCGCGAGAAACGGTGGTCCTGGATTTCGACAGTTCGCGTGACGCGGACCGCGAGAGCCCCCTGTCGCAACTTGTCGGCATCAGCTACCACGTGGAGATGACGCCGAAGGGGGCTGTCTTGTCCGTCGAGGGCCTTGCGACGCTCCGCGATTCGCTCAAAGGTGGTTCACCGGAACACCAGACGGCTCTGAAGCTGATCGGCGACAAGGAGATACGGGACCGGCATGAAGTCCCGGCTTTGACGGCCTCGGAAGGCAAGATCGTTCGTCCGGGCCAGACGTGGAGCAATGTCACGATCCTGTCGTTCGGGCGAATGGGCGCCAAGGCGTACGAGCGGCTCTACACTCTCGAACGAGTCGAAGCCGACGAAGGCGGCCGTGTCGCACGCGTGACGATGAAAGGCATTCCTTCCTCCGCTGCGGCCAGGCAGTTGCACGAAGACCAGAGCAGCACTGTTCCGGCCGGCATGTTCGACAACGTGGACAGCTACGAAGGGCAATTCGAACTCGATCTGGACACGGGCTGCATCGACACATATGTCGAGCAATTCCATACGGAGTGGGTAGCGGTCGACCAGGCGGCGGTCCAGGATGGTGCGGACCGGCCGGCGGCCGTGAGGATGAACAGAACCCAGTTGTACAGGCTCGAACGGATTCCGTAGTGCGGCCGCGTAAGAAGAGAATCATGGTATCGAAAGCCCACGCCACGGTCAGGTTTGTTGCGATCCTTCTGCTCTTCGCCGGATGCCGAAGCGCCGGTGTTCCGCACAGGGTGCCAAGCTCTCGTGACAGCGGACGCATCTTCTTGACCGTGGACTTCCAGCCCGGGCAGACGCTTCGGTACAGATTCGTCTCGCATCGGGACCTGCTTCTGGACTGGGACCCCAATGCCGTCGGAGGGGACCAGGCCGAGAAGCGATTCGAACGGCTGGAGATGGTGACCGCCTACACGCCCGTGGTGGTGGACCCGTACGGGGTCAGCACGATTCGTGCCGTGTGTGAGTCGGTAACGGTGGAGCGCAGCGGGCGCCAATACGCCGGGGATGCAGCCGAATCGGCCGCGGGAAAGACCTTCTCGTTCACGATTGATCCGCGAGGCAAGATGGTCGATCGAAGGGAACTGGACGCGCTCGTGCAGGAGATGGGCGCGAAGGCGTTTCGCTCCGGGCCTTCCGGCGGACGCGTCAAGGACCCCGACATGATCGGGGATTTTGTCGCGGGGCAGTACTTCCTGTGGGATGCGATATCAAGTGTGGAGGCTCCGGCTTCCGGCATCGCGGTTGGCCAGACTTGGCGGTCGAGACTGCCGGTGCCTCTGCCGATGGTCGCGCGCAAGGCCCGCGATGTTACGTACCGGTTCAGTGAGATTCGCGCCGACAAGGATAAGTCTCTGGCGATCTTCGACAGCGTCTACTCGCCGGCGGATGCTGCTCCGACCGACTGGCCTATCCCTTATTCCGGGCGTTTTCAAATGAGCGGAACCTTCGGTTTTCTCGGCAGCTACCGCCTGCTCGCCCTCGAAGGGGCCGGTCAGGAGTCGTTCGATCTGGATGCCGGCCGTGTTGTCGCGGACCGCCAGAAGTACATGGTGCGGATGAAAGCGTCGCTGCCGCCGATGGGGATTCGGGCCGACCCGCACCTCACGATTGAGCAGACGTTGACGACGGAGCTGCTGGCCCCTTAGGCCTGATGTTCACGAGATTGGGAGGCATCACACCGTGGAACGCAACAACATCTGGGCGCCGTGGCGCATTCCATACATCCGCGGACTCGAGAAGAGCGAAGGCTGTTTTCTCTGCCACGACTTCGCGCACCCCGATGACGACGACGAGAACCTCCTTCTGTGGCGGACGGCGAAATCTCTGGTTGTGCTGAATCGGTTTCCCTACAACAACGGGCATTTGTTGATCTCGCCCGCCAGGCACATCGCCGCTCTCGACGATGCGACCGAGGAGGAGATGATCGAGCTGATGAAGCTGGTGCGGGAGGCGCAGCGTGCGTTGTCGATGACCGTCCGTCCGCACGGCTTCAACGTGGGGTTGAACTTCGGCCGCTGTGCGGGCGCGGGTTTGCCGGGCCACCTGCACATCCATGTGGTGCCGCGCTGGGACGGCGACACGAATTTCATGAGCGTGTGCAGCGACACCGACGTGATCAGTCAGTCGCTGACCGACCTGCTGGCGGAACTCCGAACCGTCAGCGCCGAACATTGCCTTCCCGGGTTGGAGAAATGACGGACGGGCTTCGATCGTACGCGGTGACGGAGGGGGCCAGCAAGGGGCGGGCGTTTGCGGAGGCGCCGCATCGATACCGCTCGGACTTCGAGCGGGACCGTGATCGGATCATCCATTGCTCGGCGTTTCGCCGGCTGGAGGGCAAGACGCAGGTCTTCACGCCGGGGCTCGACGACTACTATCGTACCCGTCTGACGCACAGCATCGAGGTCGCGCAGATCGGCCGGACCATCGCCAAAGCCCTGGGGCTCAACGAGGCGCTGACCGAGGCGATCTGCCTGGCGCATGATCTCGGGCATCCGCCGTTCGGGCATGCGGGTGAGGCGGCCCTCAATGGACTGATGGCGCAGTATGGCGGGTTTGAGCACAACGCGCAGTCGTTGCGCATCGTCGAGCTTCTCGAACATCCGTACCCGGCGTTCAGGGGCCTGAATCTCATGTATGAGACCCGTCTCGGCCTGGCCAGGCACAAAAGCCGCTACGATGTGCCGCAGGGCGATGCGTTCCCGGAGGCCAACTGCACGCTGGAGGGCCAGATCGTCGACCTGGCCGATCGCATTGCCTACAACTGCCACGATCTGGAGGATGGGATGAAGGCTCACCTGCTCGACGGCGAGCAGATGCAGCACATCGAGGTTTTCGTGGAAGCGACTCGGCAGATCGGCGCCGACGCGATCGAGGACCGGACGATCCGCCGCACGCGGATCGCCAAGGCCATCATCGACGCTCTGGTCGGCGATTGCATCGATACCAGCGCCGCCAACATCGCCGCCGCAGGCATCAGGACGCCTCACGACGCCTGCGCCATGGCACGCGACGTGATTGCACTGTCGCCTGAGTGTGACCGCAAGCTGCAAGGGCTGGAGGCATTTCTTCTGGATCGGTTCTATCACCACGAACTGCTCATCCGCAACGCCCAGCGCGCCAGTGACCTGTTAGCCGAGCTGTTTGAGCGTTTGTGTGCCCGGCCCGAACGGATGCCGGGCTACTTCCAGCGGTTCATTCCCGAGCATGGCCTTCAGCGCGCCGTGTGCGACTACATCGCCGGCATGACGGACCGTTTCGCCCTCCAGTCGCTCCAGCCGACCTGAGCCTGCGCCGCACCCCGTCCGATCTGTCTTCCCACCGTATGACACCCGTGCATGCGCCATCGCCGAACCGGCCATCGGTTTCATACACTATTGGCTGAAAGTCACAGGCTCGTTGTTGGATCTGTGGCAGACGGGTCTGCCGCAGCATCTCATGTCACGCATGACAGGTTTCTTGCCTGCTTGGAGATGCAACAGTCTCTTCGGTGGGGCTGTGGGGCAGTTCTTCCCAAGCCGCGTCGCTGAACGGCAAGCGGTTGACTGCCGCAGTTGGATTATAGGACTGTCGCTGCGTATGTGTTTCGTAAATAGCTTTTGTATAACTATTTATGTCTTATTTGCCTGACATGGCAGCAGGACGAACTTCAAAAAAACCAACGGAAAGTGGTATTGGATGTTGACTTGGTGGCGACAAGTGGTAGCATCTCCCAAATAGTGACGGTCGAGTGGAGCAGTGGCCATGCTGTTATTAACAGGCGAATACCAGCACGTTGTGGACGGCAAAGGAAGAGTGCTCGTCTCCAACAAGCTGCGCAGCCAGATCGACGCCGAAGAGCATGGCAGCGACTTCTATCTTGTTCTCGGCGCCAATGGCGTGTTGTGCTTGTATCCGGAGCGGTATTTCGAGCAGATCGTGCTTTCGGTGGCCCCCGGGGCGACGGCGCCTGATGAGGCGGTCGCTTTCGAGCGGCTCAGCTTTGCCATGGCCAGCAAGATCGAGCTGGACGCCCAGGGGCGAATCCTGCTCAACGAGAAACTGCGCAAACGGGCAGGTCTCAAAGACGACATCACGCTGGTGGGTGTGCGGGACCATATCGAGCTGTGGAACAGCGAAGATTGGGAACAGTACCTGTCGGACCACATGGGCCAGTACCAGAAACAGATGACCCAGGCGCGGCAGTTGGTGCTGCAGAAACAACACAAGGAGCATTAGTGCTGCACAGGAGGCAATAGACACGGATGAACGGAAGCCATTGCCAAGTAGTGGCCAGGACATTGGCCGGCCAGAGGCCCATCGACGAGCAGACCCATCTGTCGCTGTCGGTGCTGACCGACCGCCTGGAACGGCTCAGGAGCCAGGGAGGGCTTTTTTCCGCCATTGAATTCTCACCCCATGTTCAGAAGCTCAAGAGGCGCTGTGCGCCGGTGTCGGTCGGCTGAGAGGCGTGCAGGACAGGGGTGGATCGCTCGGATGTGGAACACGTTCCGGTTCTTTCGAAAGCTCTGGCCGAACAGATAGACTTACCGCAGGATGGGGTGATGGTCGACGCGACCGTTGGACACGGAGGTCATAGTCTTCTGTTCGGCAGGAGTCTGGGTCCGGAGGGGATTCTGGTGGGCCTGGACATCGATCCGCCGTCGCTGGAGAGGGCCCGAGAGCGACTGGCGTCGCTGACCTGCAGGGTGATCCTGGTCAAATCCAATTTCGCCTGCCTGGCTGAGCGTCTGGGCGAATTGGGCATTGAAAAAGTGGATTTCATCCTGGCGGATTTGGGTTTCAACTCAGCGCAGCTTGCCGACGCGGAGATGGGATTGAGCTTTCGGACGGAGGATATGCCGCTGGATATGAGAATTGACAAAAGCTTAACGACGACAGCGGCCGATATAGTGAATGGATACGATGAGAAGTCTCTGGCCGATCTGATCTTTGAATACGGGCAGGACCGGGCTTCTCGACGGATTGCCAGGTACATCGTTCGGCGACGGCAACAAGAGCGGATCACCACGACGGGTCAGCTGGTGGAAATCGTTTGCAGCGCCTTGAGAACACCTGGGGGAAAGCATCGGCCGCGGAAGCATCCGGCCACACGGACGTTTCAGGCGCTGCGGATCGCCGTCAACCGCGAGTTGGAGAACCTGGATCGCCTGCTCGCGACGGCTCCGAAGCTGTTGAGGACCGGCGGATATCTGGCCGTTATCAGCTTCCACAGCCTTGAAGACGGACGCGTCAAATGGGATTTCAAACGCAACCAGCAAGAGGGCGTGTATCGGCTATTGACCCGGAAGCCCATTGTCGCAGACCCGAAGGAAATCGCAGAAAACCGGCGCGCCCGAAGCGCCAAGCTCAGGATCGCGCAGAGAAACTAACAGAGTGGGCGTCCTGCCCACGCGTTCAGTGGAAGAAGAGAAACGGAGTGCTACCATGACGTCAGATGCGAAGATCGGCTTGCTCTTGGGACTGGTGTTCATCTTTGTCATCGCCTTCATCATCAACGGCCTGCCCAACTTCGGTGATCGTTCCAAGGCTGAGGCGACCCAGATGATGACCACGCAGCACGAGAACCTCGACGTCGCGGGCGTCGCCGGCGGCGTACAGGAGCGGCTCAATTGGCAGGACCTCATCGGACAAGAGGGCGAGGATCTGGTCGCGGTTGCGGAACCGGCCGTCGAACCGGAATCGCATGGGAAGCCGACCAGCAGTGCGCCGACCGCCGATGCGGAGGGAGTCCGCCGCATCTACACGCTGGACGATCTGGTGGAAGGCATGTCAGGCAAGATTCAGGACGTGGTCAGAAATCTGATTGATACGGTGCCGACCCGGGAGGTTGCGACGGAGCCGGTCCCGGCGATCGAGTCGTCCCAGCCGCAGACCGTCCAGGCCGAACCGAGCCAGACCACGCCGGTCGAGGTGGCCACGGCACCGCCGACTCCGGCTACTCCTTCCGGTACGCCGACGCCGAAGCCGGCGGGCGGGGCACCCGCCAAGACCTATGTGGTCCAGGACGGCGATGTCCTGGCCACGGTGGCCAAGAGGGTCTATGGTCCTGAAGAAGGCAATCGATTGGTCAATATCCAGCGGATCTTCGAGGCCAATCGTGCGACCCTTAAGACGCCTGACGAGATTTTCGTCGGGCAGACCCTGGTCATTCCACCTCTGCCAGCCGCCAAGCCCGAAGTCGGCAAGCCCGCCGACGGCAAGTTGTCCGAGGCTCTGTTCGAGAAGGTCGAGCAGATCGGCAAGAGGAATGTGGCCCAGGTTAAGGAGGCCAGCAGCAAGCCGGAGGGGCCGTTCTACGTCGTACAGGACGGTGACAGCCTGTGGAAGATTGCCGCCACCCAGCTTGGTATTGGCGCGCGATGGGAGGAAATCGTCAAGCTCAATGCGGATACCCTCAAGAGCAAGGATGCTGTCCTGGTGGTCGGGATGAAGCTGAGACTTCCCGCCAAGTGATTGCGGGAGGCGGAGAATCCTCCGGAAGACTCGGGAATTGCGGCCGCGACGGCAGCGACATATGGCTTCTCGACTGTGTTTCGCACTGGTCATCTTCTTTTTCGCGGCGACGCTGATCCTGGCGGTCTATATGCGCGGTGCCAACCGCCGGGCGTTCTATACGCTGCGGATGTGTACCACCGAACAGCGCCGGCTTCAGCAGGAATTGTGGCGCAAGCAGCTTCAAGTCGAAGTTCTGACGAATCCTGCGTCCGTGTCCCAACGGCTGGGACAATAGGGGGATAGGACCGGCAGGACCCATGAAAACGCCAGAGGCGGCGCAGTAGGTTACACGGGATGGGAAGCACAGGGACAACCAACCGGATTTTGGCCACACCCGAGGATGCCGATGCACGACGGGAGCGGATTGCCATCAGTGTGTTTGGCTTTCTGATTGTCGGTGCGTTTCTGGGCTTGGGCTGGCGCTGCTACCATCTCCAGTATGCGTTGGCCGACCACTACACTCAGTTGAGTCTGCGACAGCAATGTGCGTATCTGCCCCTGGAACCTCAGCGCGGCGCGATCCTGGATTGCCGCGGACGTGTGCTGGCGGCCAGCAATCAGATTCGCACCGTCTTCGCGGATCCGAGAATCATCAAGGACCCCAAAGAGACCGCCAACGATCTGGCCTCGGTTCTTGATCTGCCTGCCCATGAGATCTGCAAGATGATCACTGATCGGGCCTCATCCCGCTATGCGCCGATCGCCGTGGGGGTCGAAGCAGACCGGGCGGAGTCCGCCCGAGCCATTGAGGGGGTCGGTGTCGAGTACCGCTGGCAGCGGCACTACCCGATGGGCCGGCTGGCCTGCCACGTGGTGGGCTACACCAGTGCGGACAATCGGGGGCTCGGCGGCATCGAATACGAATTCGATCGGGAGTTGCGTGGGGAGGGGGCCCGGCATGTCTTCTTCGTCGATGTGCACCGGCGTCCGCTGTCGTTTTGCGTCGAGCAGAAGAGCGGCGACAACGGCATGCCCACCAACGGCGACGGTCTCATCCTGACCATTGACACGACGATCCAGCAGTTCGTCCGGGACGAACTGCTCAAGCAGTACAAGGCGTTTGAAGCCCAGGCGGCTCTGGCGGTGGTGGCCGACCCGCGTTCCGGGGCGATTCTGGCGATGGTCTCGCTGCCGGATTTCGATCCGGAGGACTTCAATCGTACCGATCCAAACCACTTCCTCAATCGGGTCCTGACCGATCAGTACGAGCCGGGCAGTATCATCAAACCTTTTGCTGCCGCGATCGCCCTCGACACCGGAGTGGTCAACACGCATGAGACGTTCTTCTGCGAGAACGGCCACTACTCCGGCCGGGGCTTCGGTCGCATCGGCGAATACCGCCAGGGCTTCGGGGATCTGACCCTTCGCGAAATCATCCAACATTCCAGCAACATCGGGATGGCCAAGGTCGGCCAACGAGTCGGCGCCGAGCGTCTCTACGAAGGTCTGACTCTGTTCGGATTCGGCAAGAAAGTGGGCATCGACCTGCCGGGTGAAGCGGAGGGTTTGCTGCGACCGCCGTCGGAGTGGACCGGCTACAGCGTGACCCGCATTCCGTTCGGGCAGGAGATCTCGGTTACCGCCATCCAGCTCGTGCGGGCCCTGTGTATGCTTGCCAACGGAGGTCGTCTGATCCGCCTGCATGTGGTCAAAGCCGTGGTCAAGCCCGATGGCTCGGTGGTTGACATCCGGCCTCCGGCACTGCGCGTCGGGTATATCATCAAGCCCGAGGTCGCCAAGTGGATCGTCCAGGATGCCATGACCGCCGTGGTCAACGATGGGACGGGTAAGAAGGCCCAGCTCGAGAGATGGCAGGTATTCGGCAAGACGGGCACTGCGCAGTTGGCGAAGAAAGACGGCCGGGGCTACGAGGAGCGCGCCTATGTGGCCTCCTTCATGGGTGGCGCGCCGGCCGAGGACCCGCGAATCGTCGTATTGGTTTCGTTCCGGCGGCCCAACTATGCCCTCCGTAAAGGCTATACCGGCGGCACCATCGCGGCCCCCGTCGCCGGTGCCATTATCGAACGCACCCTGAATTACCTCGAAGGACCCCCGAAGCCAACCCCCGCCGAGACGGTTGCCATCGCCCGCTGAGTTTTGGGTCGATGCCGCCGCAGCGATTCGACGGCCTGTGTTCAGCAGCCTTGGCCGATGTCTGTTGTCGTTGCCTCTGACATTTCGGAGCCGTCGGACTGGTATCGGAGCGTAGTTGTGGTACACTGAGTGTCGGCGGTTCGGGATCTCCGGCACGGGGTCGGGGCGACCGTTGACAGACAGGAGCACATCGAGGGATGGCCAGGATCATCTATGCGGTGGCGGGAGAGGGGTTCGGCCACAGCAGCCGGGCACACTTGATCGGCCAGCGGTTTCTGGACGCGGGCCACGACGTGATGTTTGTGGCCTCACACAAGGCCTTGCTCTATCTGCGGTCGATTTACGGCGAGCGGGTCCGCGAGATCTTCGGCCTGTCTTTCACCTACCGCCGCGGACGCATCGATGCGCCACGGACTTTCCTGCGAAACCTGCTGGCGTCCATGCAGTCCCACAGCGGCAATCAACGGTTGTTCAAACACGTTTATGAACCGTTCGATCCCGATCTGGTGGTGACGGATTTTGAACCGTTCACCGGCTGGTGGGCTTGGCGCCATGGTGTTCCGTTCATCAGCCTGGACAACGAACACATCCTGACCGTCTGCCGGCTGCAGCATCGCTGGCGGCACATTCTGTCGCGGGCCAGTGCCACGGCTGTGACACGGTGCGTTGGTATCCGGGCGGCCACGTATGTGGTGCCCAACTTCTTCAAAGCTCCGCTGAAGACGGACCGGGCGGTCCTGGCGCCGCCGATCGTCCGCCCGGCGGTGATGGAACTGACCCCTTCCGACGCCGGGCATGTGATCGTCTACTGGACGACCGGGACCGAGGAGGCGCGTCTTCGGGCCGTACTGAAGCAGTTTCCTCGCCAGTTGTTCTATATCTACGGTTTCGACAAGGAGACCAGGGTCGGCAACTGTGTGTTCAAGCAGGCGTCCACTGCGGGTTTCCTCGAAGACCTCGCGTCGGCGCGGGGCGTGGTTGCCTCGGCGGGGCTGTCGCTGATCAGCGAGTGCATGCACCTGAGGAAGAAGATGTTCATCCTGCCTTTACCGGGGCAGTACGAGCAGACGATTAACGCCCATTACGTCGGCCAGCTCGGCCTGGGCCAGTCGGCCGGGCGGCTGGACGAGGCGACGCTGGGTCGTTTCCTGGGCCGGCTGGATGAGCCGATTCCGCAGGACGACCGCATTCTCTGGCCCGACAACGAGGGGTTCTTCGACGTGCTGGAAGGAGTGTTGGGACGTTTGGGCTGCCCGGTAAGCATTGCGCCGGCATGTGCTCGGATGCGATGCGCAACAGGGCCCGTACCGTCCGGCTGCTAACGGCCGGCGGCCCGCGTCGGGATCGTTACGTCCGAAGGTTTCCCGACGTAACCAGCGTCGACACAGAACTGGATGACGTCCCGTGCGACGGGGGCTGCATCGCTCGATCCATGCTGGCCCCCTTCGATGAGAACGGCAATCGCGACCTTGGCCCCTTCATCATCCTGGGCGAAGCCGGCGAACCACGCATGATAAGGCCGTTCCGTCGACCCGGTCTTGCCGAGAACCTTCACGCCTTGCGCAGCCAAACCACTCGGTCGGAAGGCGTTATGGGCGCTGCCTCCAGTCTCGTTGACGACGGCGTCCATGCCGTCGTAGATCACCTGAAGCGTCGCGGGAGAGATGTTGAGATCCACGGTTTCTTCGAGCCGTCCTGGTGTCTCGGGTTGCAGAAAGAGGCGCGCCGGGCGAGCGCGGCCGCCACGGGCGAGCGTGGCGAAAGAGTTGGCCACCTGAAGCGGACTGGCCCAGAGATTGCCCTGCCCGATGCCGAACAGTCTTCGATTGCCCTTGCTCAAAGGAGGGATTTCTGCGAACGAGCGGATGCGGGTTCCTTCCGGTATCCGCTCGCTGCTGATCTGGCCCTGGGCCTGGATCAACTGACGCGGCCTGATCTCGTTTGAGTCCACAGGCGGGTAATTCAGGGGCACTTCGTGTCCGTAGCCGAACTGATAGAGCCACCGCTGGAGTACCTCCGGTTCGATCCGATCGGCCAGGCGTGAGAAATAGATGTTGCAGCTGCCTTTGATGGCATTGCGGCCGTTGTTTACCCAGCGAGCATCATGCCCGACGCGATACTCCTTGTAGATGTAGCAGTTGGGCCAGCCCTGCGGTGCCGGTGCCGAGGGGCAGTGGATAACCTCGTCGGCAGTGATGGCATTCGATTCCAGTCCGGCGACCATGATGATGGGCTTGACGGAAGAACCGGGCGGATACTGCTGGCTGATCGCCCGGTTCCACAGCGGCTGGTTCGGGTCACTGACCAGTTTGCCGTAGTCATAACGGACGCGATTGAGATCGTATGTGGGCGTCGAGACCAAAGCCAGGATGTCGCCGGAGCGGATCTCGAGCACCACGACCGCTGAGGGGGCGAAGTAGTTGGGATTGAGCGCGCGGTCGGTAAGGTAGTTCTCGATGCGTTGCTGAAGCTCGATGTCGAGGGTTAACTGGACATCCCGGCCGAAAACGGTCTCGCTTTGGCGGATGAGCTTGCGGTCGATGTCGTAGACCAGTTCTCCTCGCCGGCCTCGCAGGATGGCCTCGCAGACGTATTCGACGCCGGGCGGTTTCCCGCAGACTTCGCCTTCGAGGTATCTTGCCAAGCGGTCATGCTTGAACAACTCCTTGTCGTCGTCCTGGGTGGCCGGGCCGACCCAGCCGATGGTCTGGGCGGCGACGGAGCCATAGGGGTACTGCCGCTGGCCTTTGGGGATCACGCTTACGTCGTTGATGTCCATGAACTCGATCTGGGCGGCAAAGACGTCGTCGTCGCTCGTCAGATCGAGCAGAGGTTCGCTGCCGTACAGGCCGGCGAGGTCGTCGATGCGGGCGATTCGTTTGAGCCGCTCGGCACGGTCCGGGAAACGCCGTTCGAAGTCGGCCTGAGCCTCGGCAGGAGGAATGCTGTTGACCCGCCCCTCGTAGCGGGCGATCAGGTTGGGGTCGGGACTGTTGCGGTACCAGGCGATGAAGGCCCGCAGATTCCACCTCTCGTCGTTGATGTTTCGGATCCGATCCTCAATGGAAGCGGCGCTGGCGCCGAAGGCGCTGCAATCGTGAATGATCCGCCGCAGATCGCTCCGCCTCGTCTCGATCTCCTCCTCGAGGTCATACAGCGATGGGTTCACCGCCTTCTCTCGGGCGAGCAGACGCATGGCCTCGACGACGCGGTCATCCCAGAAGCGGGTCAGGCGATAGTCGATGGCAATCTGGAATTGAGGACTGTCGGTGGCCAGGACGTTGCCGTGCCGGTCGAGGATTTGGCCGCGGAGAGTGTTGAGCTGGCGAGACCTGCCGCGCTGCAACTTCAGGGCGGCGATCTCATCCTGAAGCGACGAGCTGGCGAGCAACTGCATCTGTGCCAGGCGCAACACGCCGATCAGCAGCAGACACAGGCTGACGGCGATGAATACTTTGACCCGTTTGTCGTACATGCCGACTTGATTCGACACGCCAAACGGTTGGTAGTCTTGTCGTGCGGACATTACCCCACTCGCTTACGGCAAGTTGGCTGCGGCTCTATCTCATCCTCGCCAGGGGCGTCTGACGCCTGTGCCGCAACCTGTCCATGTGCATCAGCCAGGCCAGAGGCAGGAACAGAAAAGGCCCGATGATCGCCGATAGAGCCGGCTGCCAGAAACACTGCCGGGCGATGTTGAACGCCGCCGGCTCGGCTCGCAGATAAGCCAGCAGATGGCTGGCAATCGCGGTAACGGTCCCCATGACGAAGATGGCTGCCGCCTGGTGAGGGAGCCGCCGGATCGAGATCACATTATGCAGGTCATTCAACAGGGTCCCGAACACGCCGAAGCTGATGATCCTTGGTCCCATGAACCCTGTGGCCGGGTTGGCCACATCGGCCGCAAAGCCGATGGCGAACGACGCGATTACAGCGTCGGTTGGCTCACATCGCACCGCAAAGAACACCAGAAGGACCAGCAGCAGGTCCGGCTTGATGTCGGTGTTGAGGATCCAGATCATATCCACGAAGGTTGTTTGCAGAATGGCTGCCACCAGAACGAGAACCGCAAACCGAAGCCAACGCATTCACTCGCACCTCTCGCCGGCCGCCGTCGGGTTCGTTTGGGGGGCGTCGGGAATCATTGCCTGTCGGAAATGATGATGGCCACGTCCGTCAGACTCGCGATCTCACAGACCGGCCTGACCCGGATGGTCCACAGCATCGGGTTGTCCGGATCGCGACGCGAATCGACCACCTCGGCCACAACGATCGGGACGCCTGGAAAACCGGGCGTCTTTACCGCATACACACGTTCGCCCGCCCGCGGGGCCTTTCGCTTGGTGTCAACATTCGCGATCTCGGCGGTTCCGGTCCCCGTGCCCTGCATCACGCCGCCGGCGTCCAGCTCGGCCAGACGAACCGGGATCCTCGACGTCGGATCGGTGATCAGCTTGATCCGCGCTGTCTGCGGAGAGACGTCCGACACGACCCCGATCACGCTCAGATCGCCCAGTACGTACTGCCCGACAGCCACCCCGTCTTCCTGTCCGCGGTCCACGATCAGCTCACTCTGGCTCTGCCCGCTCACGGAGATGATGCCGGCGGGTTGAAAGCTCATACGACCCCACTCCGGAACCGTCCGAAGGCGAGCCAACTCGTCGATCTTGCGCTGGGCTTCCTGCAACTGGGCTTCGCGATTGGCCAGGTGGTTCTGCAACTTGCGGTGCTGAGCCTCCAGGCTGGCCAGCCTGTCCTGCAATTGCCGATGGGCGTCGATCGCTCGGGCGTAGTCGCTCGGGCGGCTGGCCTCGGTCGGCAGGGCCGTCCGAGAGGCCAGCGCCAACTGCCGACCCGTCGCCAGGGGCCAACTGAAAACCCTCGCATAGGCCAACTGAAGCTTGCCCGTCAAGCGCGCCGGCGAAAACAGAAAGATCAAGCCACCCAGCGTGAAATACAGGAACATCATTCGCTTGGATGTCTTGACCCACTTGTTCTTCATAACACTCGACTCATGGAAGGCTGCGAAGAGCCCCGAAGATGCGCCGGCCCCCGGGAGGCAGACCGATACCACTACGAGGCTACTCCCATCCTCGTTCGCTGTGATCCATCGTGTCCTTCCAGATCTCCAGGTTTTCGAGATAGACGCTCGTGCCTCTGGCGACGCAACTGAGCGGGTCCTCGACGGTATGGACTTTCAGCCCCGTGGCGTTGGTCAGAACGGTATCGAGCCCCCGCAGGCACGATCCGCCTCCGCAGATGTGGATGCCGTTCTCGATCAGATCGGCTGCCAGTTCCGGCTCGGCCTTCTCCAAGGTGGTTGTCACGGCGTCGATGATTGCGGTGATGGGGTCCTTCAGCGCCTCGCGGATCTCCTCGCTGGTGATGACGATTTTGCGGGGCAGCCCGGATATGGTGTCTCGTCCGGCGATCTCCATCGTCAGCTCTTCCTGCAGCGGCGCAGCCGAGCCGATGGCGATCTTGACCTTCTCGGCTCTCGCCTCGCCGATCAGGAGGTTATAGGTTTTCTTGAGGTGGTTGATTACCGCCTCGTCCATGTCGTCTCCGCCGATGCGGATCGACTCGGCGGTGGCGATATCGGCCAGACTCATGATGGCCACTTCCGTGGTTCCGCCTCCGATGTCGACGATCATCGAGGCGGTCGGTTCGGTGATGGGCAGGCCCGCCCCGATTCCCGCCGCCATGGGCTCATCCACCAAGTACACCTTGCGGGCTCCCGCTCGCTCGGCGCTGTCGACCACGGCACGGCGCTCGACGGCGGTGATGCCGCTCGGGACCGCGATGACCACGCGCGGTCGCACCAGGCCGCCCCGGCCGTGCACCTTTCGGATGAAATAGCTCAGCATCGCCTCGGTGACTTCGAAGTCGCTGATCACCCCGTCCTTGAGCGGCCGGATGGCGCTGATGGACCCGGGGGTCTTGCCGAGCATCTCGCGGGCCACCAGGCCGACCGCTTCCCCGTCGTTCAGGACGATATTGGTCCCTTTGCGCACCGCAACCACGGACGGTTCGTTCAGAACGATGCCCTTGTCCCGGACGCATACCAGGGTGGAACAGGTACCGAGGTCGATACCCATATCCATACTGAACATGCCGAGGATTGAATCCAATAGCACGAAGCGACTCCTTTCTCAGCTGGCCATTGGATATTGTCGTGGCCGGGGGGCGAAATCGTCAAGAGGATTCTATTGGGGCATGCCAAAAATCGTGCCGTACTGGCTGTAGCACTGGAACGCGACGAACGCGGCCGTCGCCACCACTGCTCCGAGCGCGACGGCCAGGATGGCTGTGTACAGGTTGCTGGGCACGGACAGCTTGGCGGAACGCTGAGGCATCGGACTCATGGTGGATCAACCTCCCGGTTCAACGCGAGGGCCTTGGGCAGGCCGGGTCGCGAGTGGTTCCCATCACAGATTGGTCGCCGCCACGTCCCCGACGCGGGGCGCCACCTGAATCTTCTCGAGAATACCGACCGACTGATCGGGACCGACATCCAGGATTCGAATGTCACAGACGAACTGCTGGTCTCTGGTGACGTGGAACCTCATGTCGGGCCGGACGCCGGCGGCCGAACCGATGGACAACTCGGCCAAGGCGTTCTTGATGTCGACGGCGGAGATGCGTGCATTCAGGCCGATGTCTCTGGCGACCGGGGCCGCCGGAACAGCGATCCCTGTTTGCTGGGTCACCGTCATCGGAGCGGCGGTCGTCAGGCCCGACGGCCGCAGGTACTGATTGACGCGCGTCTCCAGCTCCTGGTTGGCTTCGATCAACTGCTTGACCCTCTCCTCCAACTGTGCGACGATAGCCATCTTCTCCATCAGCGTCTGGTCGGTCTCCGCGAGCTCTTTCTCCAATCGTGTGCGTTCCGCCTCCAGTGTGGCCACTTGCTGCTGGGCGGCCTGGGCCTGCTGCATCTGGCTGGCCTGCAGTTCATTGGCCTGCTGGACCGAGGCGCCCATGTCCCGGACCCGCTGGCTCATCTGGGTGTTCTCTCGCTGGACGCTTTCGAGTTTGGCCTGGAGGTCGGTGATGGTCACCGTCAATTGGTTCATCTGTGCTTCCAGGTCCCGCCGCATCTGATCGGCCTGCTCCTTGGCGGCAGCCAAGTCGTTCTGAGCGGCCTCCCGCGCCGCTCGGGCGGCCCGCAGGTCTCGCGTGGCATCTTGAGCGATCTTCTTTTGGTTGTCCGCGTTAGCGACGTAGGTCACCACGATGCCGCAGAGGAAGATGGAAAAGACTGTCAGCAGGACAATCAGAACCTTCGTAAGCGTACTCAAGACAGGCTCCTTTCACCAATCAGTACGTTCTTGCATACCTGCGCGGTCCCATGCTATCGGACGTTGGGGCCGTGTTCCTCAAGAGCAGTCTGGAGAGCCTCGTTGCTGCAGGAGTTCAATACCTCCGGCCCACGTCGCGATGCTGCAACTGCGTACTATAATTTTACGCCCGAGGCCCCCAAAGGTCAAGTCATTTTTCCTAAATCGCCCAAATAGAACGGGTTTATGCGATTCGGGTCTTACCTGTACCTGGGCTGTCGCCGATCTCCGCCAGTGACAATGCCATTATAGGACGCCGGGACAGTCTGTGTCAAGCGGGATGTCTGCAAACCGGAGGGTCGGAGATTCTATCGCGCCGACGCTTTGAGCCGGGCCGTTCTTCCTACTGTGGCTGGGCGTATCGTCGGCGTTCCACGAGGAGGACGCCTTTGGCGGCGGCCAGGCGGACGGCATTGGACGGGTCCTGGAGCATGTCGGGAAGACGCCGCAGCAGGTTGGTTGTGGCGATCTCCCCGATGGCCAGGGCTGTCCAGACCCGGACGCGCTCGGCGCTGGTCGGGTCCATGTTGGTCAGGAGGTTCTTGTCGAACACCGCCTGAACCTGGGGCTCACCGGTGGTCTGGCCGAGCTTGCCGAGCTGGGCGGCGGCCGCCAGACGAACCTCCAGCACCGCGTCGTCGAGCAGCGTGGCGATCGCGTTCCTGGCCTCCTCGGTACCCAGCGCGCCCATTGCTCGGATGCCCACGATGCGGTCGTCGGCATAGGCACTGATCAGCTGTGCCCAGAGCTTGGGATAAATCCGCGTATCCTTGAGCATGGCGATCGATTCGACCGCCTGGAGCAGGACCTTGTCGGCGGAGTCCTTGCTCTGCAAGGTCCAGTAGAGGTATCGCAGGGCTTCCTGCCGGCCGCTCTTGCCGAGCAGAAGAACGGCATTGGCGCGGACGGTCTGGTCGGGGCTGGCGGCCGCATCGCGTATCACCTCGAAGTACCCCGGCTGGCCCAGCTTCATCAGGGCGTAGGCGGCGGCGATCCGCACGTTCTGGTCCTGGTCGTTCAACAGGACGCCAACCTCATCCTTCGCCAGGCTGTACTGGAGGTCGCCCACCGCCAGGGCCGCGAGAAAACGAACGGGGACGGCAGGATCCCGCAGCAGAGGCTGGACCCTTGGCATGAAGCGTACCTCGCCCGTCATGGCAACCACTTCGGCCGCATTCGAGCGAATACGCGGATCGGGATTCGACAGGCCGTCGAAAACGATCTGACGCGCCACTGTCGGAGGATCGCCGGGGATGGGCTGGAATGGCGGCGATACGATCTGGTTCTGGGCGGAGGAGGGGCTTTGCGCCGCCGGCTGGCATCCACAGGCCGCGAGAAGAACGCAAACGATGGGGATGATCCGCAATGACGCGCGTACGTGCATGTCGAGAACCCTGTAAATCCGGACTGTTCCTCTGGGTCAGGCCGACGGCTTCGCCGGCTTTCGGGCCCTGCGCCGTGCCAGGCCGACGGCGGCGGGCACGACCAGGACCGCGACGAACGCAACGGCACAGCCGGTGTCCAACCACTGGCCGTGACGGCTGTAGAACGTCACCCTGGTGTCTATCGGCATTTTCTCGAGGAGCCATCCGGACAAGCCGGTTCGTCGCATTGCCTGCGGGGGAAATCCCTCGCTCGATGCGATCGGGTCGTTGCGGATGCGGCCGGAAGAATCGATCAGGCAACTGATGCCTGTGTTGACACTGCGCAGCACGGGAAGGCGGTTCTCCACCGCTCGAAACACGCAAATGGCAGCGTGCTGGGCCAATTCGGAGCTCGGGATCACGCGGGGCGGCTCGTCCAGGAAACGGACGAACCAGCCGTCGTTGCTGATGTTGACGAGCCAGTCGACGCGTTTTCGGCCCTTTTCATCGAGGGCGAAATTCCGGGCGATGTATGGGATTGCGTCCTCATAACAAATGATCGTGCCGAAGTGATACGTCGATTCGGACGTTTGCGGTGCAACGCTCGGCTCGGTGCCGCGGATCGGCGTGGTCATTTCATAGACGGTGTAGTGTGTGCCGCGTTCGAGCGAGTAATCGTAGTTGTATTCCTCAGGGGCGAAGCGTTTGAGCTGTTGGTAGAGCCAGTTGAAGCTGCGTCGGAAGGGGATGTACTCGCCGAACAGGACCAAGTGAATCTTGTCGTAGCGGTTCGGGTCCCTTGTCCCATCGGGCCGATAAAGACAAGCCGCATTGTACTGACCTACGTAGAGCTTGCCCTGTGTATCTTTCATGATCTCGCCCCCGTAGGCGCCGACCAGCAGATAGGCGGTGTTCGTCGCGTGGGCGATCAAGGCCTCATGGAACGCCCTGTCCTCGTTGGGGTCTTCAAAGTAGCGCCAAAGCTCGGGTTGCAAGTAAGCCTGGACCATTGTTTCGGGCCAGGCGATCAGTTCGGCGCCGGCCGCTGCAGCTGCCCGGCTCATCTCCAGCAACTCGGCGAACAGCTCGTCGCTGGCCATGTGGCTGTTCTTGACCGACTGGGGCACATTCGACTGAAGCGCCGCCACCAGCGGACCGTCCGTGACAGCTTTGGCGGCCTGCTTGATGCGCCAGTGTCCGTAGCCGACTGTTCCGGCAACGGCCAGAATTGTTGCCACCGTTCCGATGGCGATTCTCGTAGGGTGTGCACCGCACACCCTTTCTCTGGCCACGTTGTCGAGCTGGTGTGCCATGCACACCCTACGAGTTGAAATCCACCATTCGGTCCAATCCGCCAGGACGCCGTTGACCGCCGCGACCAGGAACGAGACACCCGCGGCGCCGAAGAGGTCGGCGATCTGGATCAGCGGGAGGTGGGCGTACTGGCTGTGGCCCAGCAGACGCCAGAAGAAGCCGCCCAGCGGGAAACCCTGGAGCCGCTCGGCTCCGACGACCAGGATAGGCAATAGCAATGCCATTGGGATACTGCGGGCCCGGCAGAAGCGGATCGCCAAGGCCAGCAGAGGCCAGAGCAGGGCGAGGTAGACGCCCATAGCCAGCCAGCCGGCAATGGTGATCGGCGCGATCCAGTAGATGTTTGTCAGCCAGTATGCGGTGCCGACAAACCAGGCCACGAGCACCAGTGTTCGGGGTCGCACCTCGGGCCGGCAGGCCAGCGCAAGTGGCACCATGGCTGCCCACGCGAGGAACGACCAGTCGACGGGCGCCTGGATCACACTCAGCAGCGCAGCCGAAGCGGCCAGCAGAACCACCAGAGACAATGCCTTCCTGGTCATCGAGAATCGCCGCTGTCGCTGTTCAGGGTTCGATTTCGCGAATCAGTCATGGCGACATTCTATCTTCTGAACGGATGATTGACTATGGATTGTTGATTGATGATCGGCGATTCGACGAGCGATGCGCATCCGGGACACCCGACCGTCCGACCGTACAGGTGACTCTGTACGTCGGGGCACTTCGCGCCCCGTCGGAGATCGACGTGGCGATGCATTTCAAGGCCCCGTACGCGACAACACTGGCCTGCCAAATCAACCTCGACGAGGGTGACAGGGTGACGCCACGCTCAGCCGAAGCCGTCCATACGCTGACGGTCCCTGGCCGAAAGGCCGCCGGGGTGCCCGCATGAGTTGCGGGCGGCGGGGGTACGTGACCTCTAATGCGTTGCGGCGGCCGGACGCGGACAGGTATTGACGAGTTCGAGGATGCTCGTGACGAGAATCTCGCCCGTTCGCTCTCCGAGGCTGGTGCGGGTGATGTAGTCGTACCGATCGAAGCTGTCGAAATCCTCTTTGGTCAGAATGTAGCCGAAGGCGTCGTTGGTCAGGCCGAGCAGGAAGTTGTGCCGGCCGTGCATTTTGCGCTTGAGGTAGTACCCGATGTTGGGCAGCGCCTCGCCCGGGATCGTCGCCATCTGGGCGTCGCCGACGTTCACGACGTGGATTCGCGTCGCAACACAGCCTTCGTCGTCCAGCTGGAAGCCCAGCGGCGAAAGCTGCACGACCGCGCGCAGCATGTCGTTCTCGACCGGCAGCCGCATGGTCGCGCTCCTGCAGAGCAGTTCGGGATCGTCCTGGATCGGCGCATCGCCCACGATGCGCAGCGCCTCATCGGCCAGCAAATGGCCGATTCGAATGCACTCGTCCCACGTCCGAATGTCTTTGCCGTCCGGCCCGCGGCAGTCGGCGGTGACCATGCCGCCCTGCGCGGAGTTCAGGAAAATCCCCGTGCCGCCTCCTTTCGCCTCGATTCGGTCGTACAGCGGTCCGACGAAATCGGGACTGAGGATGCCCTGGTCCGAGCCGAGCACTTCGGGATGGCAGGCGTAGTTGACGAGCGTGGCAATTGGCTTACGGTCTCGGCCGAGCACCTGGAGCACGTGACATCGCGGATCGTACAGTCTCTCGGCGTAGTAATTGTAGGCGATCCTGCCCTGGGCGTTGCCGGTAGCGATCTTGACGGTCGCTGGCTGCAAGTCTGCGGAGGCGTCGTCGATCGCCTGTGCCAGCGCGGAGCAGATGCTGTCGAGATAGGCCAGATCGCACGAGGTCTGGCCCGTCTGGTCGGGGAAGCCGTAGCAGTCTGGGGCGCTGTGCGTATGGGTCGCGCCGATCAGGATATGGTCGGCCGGCACGCGGAAGACCTGCTCGCGGACCTTCTCGCACAGGACGCCCGGGAAGCCGAGAAAGTCGGTGCTGCAAATTGCCACGCGGGTCCCATTCCGCTCCAGCACCATCGCGCGGACGGTCAGCTCGCCCACTTTTCTCGTCGTGGGACTGGATGGGCCGACCCCGCCCGAGACCGGCAGCAGCGTCTCGGGCGTCACGCAGCGCACCGCAATCGCCGCGCGAAATGTGGCTGCCGCCGGCGCGGCCCACAGCAGGCTGGCTGCCACTGTGATGCACGCCGGCCGGAGAAATCGAGCATGGTCCATGGATGTTTCCTTAGCGGTGGTTTTCAGACTCTGGGCAGGTCGAACCCATCGGGGTACGGGGCCCCGACAAACGTCTGTGCGTCAATCTCGATCGCCTGCTGCTCATGGCACCCTTTCTCGGGTGAGCGACAAAGTAGTTCTGTTGATCTGTGCACATCATACGTCCGATGGTCCAACCAAACAAGCCAAACGACGGCAGGGTTCTTGTGCCCGGTCCTGGATTCCATCCGTCCGGCGGCCGGGGCAACTGTCGGAGTCTCGGATGACGATCTTGCGTTGGGCCTGTGAATATGCCGCTATGCCAGGAATCGGTCGGTTCGGTCTTGACACAGCGTCGGGCTTGCGTCAGATTGCCTGTGTCAAGTGGCCGCGCTCTGGACCCGGGAGGTAGCATGCCAAGTGCTCATGTGGGCCGATGGGTGTCCGGGTCCGCAGGCCGTCGCTGATGCTGAAGCCCCGTCCAGAGGATCGCGTCGGGTCACCTGTGCCCGATGCGGGTTTGGGGGAAGGCAAGGACGGTGTTTTGCCGAGCCATGAATTCCCTGTCATGGAGGCGCGCAACATGATAAAACATTTTGAGAATGTAGGAAACCGGCTTGTTGAATCGCCTCAAGACTGCGGACAGATTCTGGTTGCGGTGGCGCCGGATGATCGCGAGCGGGCGCTCATTCAAGAGCGATTTCAGCTTGACGACTACGACTTGAATTCCACCCTCGACCCCGATGAGATCCCACGACTCGAACTCGCAGACGGGCGATTGCTGCTTATCTGGAAAGTGCCCGAAAACGCAACAGTCTCCGATTCCATTGAGCTTGGCGTGAGCGTCGTTGGCTTGGTGCTCATTCAGGATCGTTTGGCCTTTTTGCGCGCCACGCACGAGGTGTCTTTTGCGGACCGGGAGTTTCGCAACGTGGGTGATGTCAAGGATGTGATGCTGGCGTTCTTCCTTCGTACCGTCCGCCATTTTGTCGGCCACCTGAGAGCCATCAAGCAGGTCAGCGCCGAGTTGGAGAAGAAGATCACGGTGTCGATGGAGAACAAGCATCTGCTTCAGATGTTCTCTCTGAGTGAAAGCCTCGTGTACTACGTCGATGCGATCGAGGGCAACGCCGCCATGCTGGCAAAACTGCGCAACATCGCTGCCCAAAATGGTTTTCAACCCCGCCACCTCGAAGTTCTTGACGACATCATCCTTGACAATGCACAGGCGGCCCGGCAGGCCGGCATCTACAGCTCCGTCCTGAGTGGTCTGATGGATGCTCGCGGGACCATCGTGAACAACAACATGAACGTCTTGTTGAAAAACCTCACCCTCATCAACATTGTGTTTCTGCCTCTGAATCTGATCGCCAGCATCGGGGGTATGTCGGAATGGAGCATGATAACGCGAGGCCTTGATTGGAGGATCTCGTACAGCCTGTTCTGCATCGGCATGGTGGTGTTCGGCTGGTGCACATGGCTTCTGATGAAGAAGCTGATCGATCGCCCGCCATCCCACGCAGGTCGAAGCACGGGGGCGTTGGCGGCCCGCCGGCCAAGATGACGCATAGGTACGCCGGGATCGCCTTCTGTGTCCACCGTCCGCTGGCAGCCACCTTCTGGCCTGAATAACCTCGGACGACCACGGCAAGGAATCTCTCGGCGAACCGGGTCCTTTGGACAATGGCTGGTCATGGCTTGCCCCCTTCGAGTTCCGCTGCTTGCGTCAGTGGGTCGCGGCATAGATCGCGAGTCTGTTGCCAGCGGCGGTGCGCCGGGGTACGATACGCCCGCCCGTTATGGAACAACCGTCTCAATGGTATTGATCCGGGGGTGTCAATGTCTGGCGTTCTCCGCGTATTTTGGGTTTGCCTGTTGTCGGCATTTCTGCTGAGCGTGCTCGGGTGCCGGCAGACCGTCCGGTTTGCCGGGGCGGCGGTGCGTCAGAATCCGCTCCGCAGTATCGGGCCGTCTGCCGATTGGACTTTCAACGGGCTGGATGCGCGGGTGCTGCCTCGTCTTCGGCCCGGCTCCTATGCCACCGCCACACGCGGGGTGCGGTTCCTCGGCGCCGCCGACCTGGGACCCCACAGTTACCGGTTCAACGCCTCCGAACAGAGCGGCATCGTGTACACCTGTCGGGCCGGACACGTCGATATCTCCCACGTTCGCAAGGCCGCCGACTGGACGGGCTACCTGGCCGCGGTTGTGCTTGAACAGATCGAGAAAGGTCGAACTTCGTTTCAGGTCAAGCAGGTCGAGCCGTCGCTGTACTGCGTCGAGCTGACGTACCCGGAGAACTGGAACGACCTCGACATCGCCGAACGCGAGCGGATCGCCAGGGAGGTCTCGTGTGATCTCGGTCAGTATCTCGCCTGGACGGGACTGACGTGGCACGAGATCCTCACGTGGTTCGGCTACCGGTTCAAGGTCTGGCAGTCCGAGTTCCCGTCGGCATTCTCCTGGGAAGACAACTACTCCAATCTGCTCGGGACCCACATCGCGGTGGCCGCTCTCCAAGATCAGGCTCATCCGTTCAGTGAGGCGGTAACACGGTTGCTTCAGGCCCGGCTGGCGGAACTCGGAGTCCAGCCGGCCGAGGTGGCCAGCAAGACTACCGAGGCGCTGAGCGGCCGGTGGTTCTCGGCCCAGTGGCATTACACGTGGATCTACGAGAGGAACTTCGATGTGGGGATCGACGACGGCTATGTGACACCGCGTCTGGTCCCATCCTTGGCCGCCTGCGAAGAGCCGGAGCCTTGGCCTTTACCGGTTCCTGCTCTCGACAGCCTCGCGCGATATGGGTTTGCGATGCGACTGGAGATCGAACCGAGGGTGTGGGAGGAGCGTCGCATCATGACACTCGTGTTCCCGCAGTATGATGGGAGGACGAGAAGGCTTGAGCCCGCGATCCATTTCCCGCTGCTGATCGGCCACATCGAGCAGGACGCCATTGCTCGGGGTTTCTCTTTCGCGGAAGGCAATGCCCTCGGGGGATGACGGCCTCGTCGGCGGCGTGACCAGGGTCGTGGAGGATAGAAAGATGCGAGAGCGAATCGTCCGATGGGGATTGGCATGCCTCGTGCTGGCATCGATTGTGCCGCAGGCAGGTGCAGCGGCATCCGAGCCGGTCGAGGCCGTCCGCTATGTGATCGTCGTGACCGGGGGCGAACTGCTTTCAGGAGCTTACGCCGACGGGCATACGCATTTTCTCACGCGGACGTTGTATCCGCTGGGTCTGCGATGCGTCGGGTCGATGTGCATCGACGACAAGCGGGATGATTTGGAAGAAGCCCTTCGCTTCGCCACGGGCAAGGCGCCGCTGGTGATCGTCACGGGAGGGCTCGGTCCCACGGATAATGACGTGACGCGTGAGGCGATCTCCGAATTCACGGGAATCGCGCTGGCCGAGCATCCGGAACTGATTCAAAGAATGGCAAGGCGTTTCGGCGTGGCGCCCGAGCAGCTTCGTGCGAACCTGCGGCGCCAGACCCAGACGCCGGTGGGTGGGTCGTATCTCGACAACGCCACCGGCACGGCGGCCGGCCTGATTTTCGAATCGGACCGGCGTGTGATCGTGGCGCTGCCCGGTCCGCCGGGCGAGCTGCAGCCGATGGTCCGCGACAAGCTGATTCCTTACCTGAGTCGGCGATTCGGCACACGACTTCCCGGGCGCTCGCTGATGCTGCGTTTCGTCGGACTCGGTCAATCCGAAATCGATCAGCGGATCAAGGAGCACGTGACATTGGACCCGGACATCACGACCGGGTCGCAGTTCCAGGGCGGCCGCGTTGATTTCACGTTCACACTGCCCGATGACACGCCGCGGGAGAAGGAACGGCTCGATGCGCTCAGGCAGAAGATCGTTGCGCACTTGGGTGAGTACATTTACGCCGACGATGAGACGTCTCTGGAACAGCACGTCGTCAACCTGCTGCGGGCGCGAGGTACGACGCTCGCGCTGGCGGAAGTGGGCAGCGGCGGGACCGTGGCGGCCGCGCTGAACGGCGCCGAGGGCGCGGGCGACGCGGTACTCGGCGCCTATGTTGCGCCCACCATGGAGCGACTGCACCATCTGCTCGATGTTCACGACGCGAACTGGGCCTGGAGTGCATCCGGCGGGGATGCGGTGGAACGGCTGGCTGCGGCGGCCGCTCGTGCGGCGGCGAGCCAGTGGGCGGTGGCCGTCGGGCCGTTGCAGGAGGATGGTTTTGTGGAGGTGGCATTCCGCCGGCCGACCGGCGCAGTTGAGAACGAGCGCCTCGCGTTTCGCGGCGCGGGGGAACTGGCTCGCTCGCGGTTCGTCACGCACCTGTTGGACCGCCTCCGCCGCAAGGTGCAGCAGTCGGCTGAACCCAGGTAGAACCTGTCCGGAAAACGGAGAGTGAACACCACGGGCGAGACCGGACACCAGGTGGTGACGCACTGTGGCCTGTATTGCGGACTGTGTACGGTCTGCGCGAACGCCTCGCCGGGCCGAGGCGCTGCGACGCACGCCGGCCAAAGACAGTTGTGGATTCTGAGCCAAGGAACATTCCCGGGTTCGAGGCGTTCCCGGCGTTCCTGACGCGATGGAGCGGTTTGAGCGAGGCCTGTCCCGGCTGCCTGCCGGCAGGGGGGCGGCGATTCTCCAGAGGCCGTGCCCGATAAACGTGCGCGGGTGAAGTTCCCCATCCTGGTGTTCTGCTCGAAGTCCGTCCGCCCGGTGACGGCGGCGGCCGTGTCCCGATTCGTGGCGAGAGGGATATAATAGGACAGCGAGCCCTCTTTCTATCGGCCATAGCAAGAAGCAAGTCGGCGCCAGCGTGACGTGATGCGCGAGGAGGTGAAGTGACCTGCCCGGCTCTGGAGACGGGTCCGGAGTACACCCCTGCGGGGTTCCAGCCGATACAGGGTGCAGTGACCCGGATGGATTGGATCAGAAGCAAGGTCTCAGGGTGCAAGCGGAGTGCTTGCCGGCCATGAGTGTGAATCTGATGGGAGGACTTGTGCGGAGCAAGGGGAACATGGCGGACATTCGTGCACATATCCCGGAGGGGGTCAGGGAACTGGCACGTCGATTCCGGGCAGCCATCTTGAGTGTGGACCTGCGGATCGGCGAGACCCCGGAACAGTCGGAACAGGAACGAATCGCCAGCGGCGACTTCTCGGTCATTGTGCCGATCCACGATGCACCGGAGGTTACGGCACGCTGTCTGTCCAGCATCCAGCGCTACGGCGGCGATGCGGAGGTGATCCTGGTCGACGACGGTTCTCGCCGGGAGCTGACCGTCAGATTGATACGACAGACCGTGGAGAAGATGTCGTGGAAGCTCATACGCCACGACAGACCCTTGAGGCACAGTCGTGCCTGCGAGGCGGGAGGCAGGCTGGCGACGAGGAAGTACCTGCTGTTCCTGAACTCCGACGCCATCATTACGCCGTGGACGTGGTGTGGTGCCTGGAATGCCTTCGCCGCCGATCCCGGGATCGCACTGGTAGGACCGAGCACCTCACTCGGCACGTTCCAAGTGGCCGCACCGCGCGCTCGTCAATGCGCGCCCTACTGGACGAATGAACAGATCTATGCCTTTGCGGGCAAATACATCCGCCGACAGTCTCGGGATACGCTGGTAGAGGTGCCCCACGTGGAGGGTTTTGCCCTGTTTATTCCGCGGCGGACATGGGAAGAGTGTGGCGGCTTCCATCCGAATCTGCCTGATTACGGAAACGAGACCGAGTTGTGCAAGAGATTGCGGCGGAATGGGGCCCGCATTGCCTGGACGCGAGCCAGCTACATTCATCATATCGGCGCTTGCAGCATTCGGAACGTAATCACGGCGCAGGAAAAGCTGCGACGCCACGAAGAAGCGAGGAGGTTCATCGACCAACTGTATCCCGAAGAACGCCCATAGCGGCCTGGCTCGAATCGCTTGCGCGCACGCAGCGAGAACCCCTGTTCCGGGAACCGAACGGGCTCCTCGGGCTCCGGCGACAGACCATAAGGCCGTCAGACAGGGGGGATGTTCAGGAAGGTGCGGACGCCGGTGAAGATGATCTGAGCGGCGATGGCGGTGAGGATCAGGCCGGTGAGCTTCATCATCATTTGCAGGCCCTTCTGGCCCAGCAGTCGACCGATGGGCACGGCCAGGAACAGGAACAGCGAGATCATCAGTACCGCCAGCAGGATCGCCGCGGCGGCGATGACCTTCTCCCGTGTGTCGCCGATCTCCATCCCGAGGACGAGGACCGTGCCGATCGTGCCGGGCCCGACGATCATCGGGATCGCCAGCGGGACCACCGCGAAATCGCTCTCCCGGTCCGGCCCGATCTCCGACCGCTTGCCCGAGACCATGTTGATCGCGGTCAGGAACAACAGCGTGCCGGCGCCGACCTGGAAGGCGGGGACCGTAATGCCGAGGACCTTGAAGATCAGGTTGCCGAAGAAGTAAACCACGAAGCAGATGACCAGGATTGCCACGCTGGTTCGAAGCGCGCAGTAGTTGCGGGTACGCCGGTCCATGTCACCCGACAGCAGCAGGAACATCGAGACCGAGAAGAACGGCGAGAGGATGAAAAACACCTTCGTGAAGATATCCAGGAACAGGCCCATGTGCATTCCTTCGAGCGGGGCGTGCGTCAGTCGATTCGGATTCGTGCGTAGCTGATGGTATTGCCGGAACCTTGTCTGGTCCCGAGCAGTTCCAGCGTACGCGAGGGGGGTGATCCGGCGCGGACCGTCGCGGTGAAGAACTCGGTAAACGGCTTCTGCAACGGCACGCGGACCGCCGGACCGACGCTCGCATCCGGTCCGATCTCCAGCAGGCGGTTCTCCGAGACGCCCTTACCGCTCGCATCCGACCCGCTGACGTAGAAGAAGACGAACAGCCGCTGGTCCGGCGTTACGTGGAAGCGGCCCCGGCCCGGCCGCTCGTTGGATTTGCCCTCTTCCGCCGCCAGCAGGGTGCGACGAGACTGCACCTGCCCATCCCGCAGGACGGCGTAGTTCAGCGTATAGCTCTGTCTGGCGCTGGGAAAGAACTTCTCCCGCAGCCTTTCGTCCAGGGCCCGCTCGGTCCAGAGCAGGTGGACATCGCCATCCGGGGCGATCCACATATCTCCCGGCGTGACCCAGCCACAGGTCTTCTCGCGACTGGCGACTTCGACCCACGGACGGAACGGCTCGCTCGTGACGTCGGGCGTCCACGTGTAGAACAGCCGGCGGAAATCGTAGTCCCACTCGCGCCCGGTCAGCTCCTTCTTGAACGCCCGCCAAGTCTCGTTCGGCTCGACGATGTCGCTGACTCCACAGAAGTGGACCGCCCGGTCCTTCAACGCGACGTTCGGATAGCACACGCGGATCGGTTGCGGCTTGCTGTATTCGGTGCCCCACGGCCACGTGAGCTGCCCCTGCGCGCCCCACCGTCTATCGCGGTCGAGGAACGACCACTCGGCGTGCGTGTAGCCGACGTTCTGCAGCAGGATCAACTCACGGTTCGGCCCATCGGCGGCCAAGCTGCGATAGGAATGCTCGGTGAACTTCGGTTCGCCCTGCCAGGCGGGAAGCAGGGTGCGTGCCGGCGCACGCGGATCGCTCGCGTCGAACTGGAGCACCTCGGGCCGAGCCGGACCGGAGTAGGCATTCGCGTCGAGCGTGGGGTTGGCCGACAGGAACAATCGACCGTCGGGAAAGCCGACCAGCGGACAGGGCTCGCGAGTCCGCCCCGATTCGTCGACGCAGACCTTCTCCCAGCCCTTCTCTCCCCGCGCGAACAGCATCCAGCGGCAGTTGTTCAGCGGCTTGGCGTCCGCGATGGTCTCCAGCCCGCTGGCGAAGACCGCCTCGCCGATGCGCACCAGGCATGTGGACCCATGGCACCACATGGGGCCGGCCCCGTTGTCGGCGGACGCGTAGCTGTAGAGGTCTTCTTCGACCTCGACGACAGGCGCCGCACCGCTCGTCGCTGCGACGACCGCGAACACCAGGCACACACTTGCGATTGGAAGCGTCTTCATGGCAGGGCAGCCCTCAATGCCGTCATCCCTTCTGAAAGCTCACTCGAACGTGTGACGCTGTTGGATTGTATCCTGTCTCCGAGGAGAATCAAGCGCGCGGACCATCTTTGCGACGGAGGGGATGTATCGGTCTTGCCCTTTGGTATGACGCGGCTCATAATGGTGCCTTTGGGAGTCACCAAGGAGAATGGCTATGAGCAAGGACTGGATGGTTCGCAGTGCGTGGATTGGTCTGGCTTTGTGGGGTGCCATCGGGAATCTGAGCGGCTGTTCGACAGACAAGGAGGTGGCAAAGCCTATGGAAGGGGAGCATGTGATCGTGGATCGTCTGGCGAATGCGGAGAGATACTATGATATGCATCCGACGTTCGAAAGGGCCTTTGCGTTCCTGCGTCGCGGCGATCTGGCGGAGCTGCCCGATGGTCGGCACGACATCGACGGAGATCGTCTGTTCTGTTTGATGAGCCACAGCCCCGCCCGCCGCCGGGCCGAGGCGCCGCTGGAAGCGCACCGCAAGTACATCGACATCCAATACGTCCTGAGCGGGACGGACGAGATGGGGTGGAAGCCCACCGCGACATGCTCAATCTCCGCTGTGAGCTACGATCCCGATAAGGATATCGAGTTCTTCAAGGACGCCCCTGACCGCTGGATACCGGTTCGGGCCGGCTCATTTGCCATCTTCTTCCCGCGTGACGCCCATGCCCCTCTGGTTGGCGCCGGGCAGATCCACAAGGCGGTGCTCAAGGTCGCCGTCGAGTGAGCGCACAGAATCCGCCTCTTCTCTGCCCCATACCGGCAGACACGCGTTGCGCCCCGATAGGCATTTCGGTCGATCCTATGAGACGGCGTGGTTCCCCGCTTTCTGTCGACCGGAACGGGTTTTGACTCGGCCCTGTTGCAACGCCACGAGTTTCTTCAGCCGGCGCGAGGCCGTGTCGAAGGTGTCCCGAACGACGACGTCCAGGGGGGGCCTCGTTTTGCTGCCTCCCGGCTCGTTTCTGACTACTATTTCGTGTCCGGGCGGGACGGTCATGTCGATCCGCACGCGATACGGATTGCCGTCCTCGGGGTGTTTCACCGGCCTCTCCACGGCCACACGACAGCTCGATAGATGGTCGCAGATCCGTTCGAGCTTGTGCGCCTTCTGTCGGATCAGGCCTTCAATTACGGTGGTGTTGGGGATACCCTTGAACGATACCTGTAGTGGAACCTGCATCCCATACCTCCCGTGCTTGCTCTCGATGGGAAACATACGCGCAAGAACGTTGTTCCATTACTCGTTTTCTATACGCATGCCGGCCACAACTTGTGCGTCGGGATAACCGTTGTCCGGTGTTGAGACTTGCGGTAGACTGGGCAGCCGATGCAATCATAACCTTACTACAGGAGAATGCGTGATGCGACTGGAACCGATGATTCGATGCTTACTTGCGGCGATATCGATTTCCACCTTGTGCTCCGCAAGCGATTGGACGCAATGGCGCGGTCCCAACCGCGACGGCTTGTCACCTGAGACCGGGTTGCTCCAGCAGTGGCCCCAGGGCGGTCCATCACTTGTCTGGAGGGCCACCGGTCTTGGCGAGGGGTTCTCCAGCGTTTCAATCGTTGCCGACCGGATCTACACCACGGGCGACCGAGGTGGCGCCTGCTACGTGCATGGGCTCAATCGGACGGACGGCAAGCTGCTGTGGAGCGCGCCGCTCGGCAAGGCCGGAGCGCCCGGCTGGGGCGGTTTCGCCGGACCGCGCGGTACGCCCACCGTCGATGGAGACTTGCTGTATGTCATGGGCCAGTATGGCGAGCTGGCCTGCTTTAAGACCGCCGACGGCGCCAAGGTATGGGAAAGGCACATGTCCACGGATTTCGGGGGCGAGCGGCCCGAGTGGGGTTACAGCGAATCGGTGCTGATCGATGGCGATCAGGCGGTTTGCACGCCCGGCGGGCCCAGGGGCGCGATCGTCGCCCTCGACAAGCGCACCGGCAGGGTCCTGTGGCAGACCAAGGACTTCACCGATCCGGCCCACTACTCCTCGCTCGTTTGCGCCGAGATCGCCGGCGTTAAGCAATACGTCCAATTGACTGCCGATAACGTCGTCGGGGTTGCTCCGGACGGCCAGGTACTGTGGCGTATCGAGCGGAAGGGCAAGACCGCTGTGATTCCCACACCCATCGTCAAGGGCAACAAGGTGTATGTGACCAGTGGTTACGGCGTCGGCAGCAATCTGTTTGAGGTCGAGCGCGCCGACGGCAAGTTCCGGGTCAGGCAAGTCTATGCCGAGCGGAGCATCGCCAGCCATCATGGCGGTGTGGTGCTGGTGGACGACCATGTGTACGGCTACTGCGACAGCCGAGGCTGGACCTGCCAGGAACTGGCGACGGGCAAACTGAAGTGGACCGAGAAGAGGCAGGTCGGCAAAGGTTCCGTGGTGTATGCGGACGGACGCCTGTATTTGCGTGCCGAGGACGACGGGATCGTTGCTCTGATCGAGGCGACGGCCGACGGCTACAAGGAAACCGGACGCTTTGTGCAGCCCGGTTTCGGCAAGCCCAAGACCTGGCCGCATCCGGTCGTGGCCGGCAAGAGGCTCTACTTGCGCGATCAGGACCAACTGCTCTGCTACGACGTGCAAGCGCGTTGATTTTGCGTTTCGCAAGCAATGGGAGGTCTTTCGGCGATGTGGCAGATCGTGCTGCTCGTGGTTGCGATAGCATTTATCGTTCTGGCCACGAGCAGACTGAAGCTGCATCCGTTTCTGGCGCTGCTGATCGCGGCGTTCGGGTACGGGATTCTCAGCCGGCAGATGTCCCTGAAGGGCGTTGTCGATTCGATCAACGACGGCTTCGGCGTTACCATTGGCCAGATCGGCATCGTCATCCTGGCCGGCTCGATCATCGGCACGTTCCTCGAAAAATCGGGTGGCGCCGCCCGGCTGGCTCAGCGCACGGTGGACTTGGTCGGCCCCCGACAGGTTCCGATGGCGATGGGCATCATCGGATACATCGTGAGCATCCCCGTTTTCTGTGATTCGGGATTCATTCTTCTGGCTCCGCTGGCCCGCTCGCTCTCGTCAAAGGCTCGGGTCCCGCTGGCGGCCGGCGCAATGGCTCTGAGTCTCGGTCTGTACGCGACGCACACGATGGTCCCGCCGACCCCCGGTCCGGTGGCGGCCGCGGCGGCGCTGGAGGCGGACCTGGGGCGGGTGATCCTCTTCGGTCTGATCGTCAGTGTTCCGGCGCTGGTGGTCTCGTGGCTGTTCAGCGTGAAGATCGCCTCGCGGGTCAAACTGGCGCCCGACGAGTCCATGGAATCCGGTTCGCCGCGGTCGGTATCCGACGGTCCGTCAGTGGCCAAATCGCTGGCTCCAATCCTAACGCCCATTGTGCTGATCCTGCTGCGGTCCGTCTGTACACTCCAGGATGCCCCGCTGGTCGAAGGGTGGGTTGCCGAGCTGATCGGTTTTCTGGGGCAGCCGGTGGTGGCGTTGCTGATCGGGGTGTTTCTGGCTTTTCTGCTTCCGGCCAAGCTGACGAGTTCCATGCTCTCGGCGTCGGGCTGGGTCGGCGAGGCGGTGCTGGCGGCGGCAACGATTATCCTCATCACCGGCTGTGGCGGCGCCTTCGGCAAGGTGCTGCGCGAGTCGCATATCGCCGATGTCGTCTCGCAGGTTCTGGGCGATGCGTCTGCCTGGGGGCTCTGGCTGCCCTTCGTGCTGGCCGCGGCGATCAAGACCGCCCAAGGTTCCTCCACCGTCGCGATTATCACGACCGCCGGAATCGTCGCACCGATGCTCGATCCGCTCGGCCTGGCGACGCCCACCGGCAGGGCGCTGGCCGTCGTGGCCATCGGCGCCGGGTCCATGGTCGTCAGCCACGTCAACGACAGCTACTTCTGGATCGTCACCCAACTGTCCACGATGACGGTCCGCCAGGGTTACAAGCTCCAGACGTTTGGGACCCTGATCGAGGGCCTTGCCGCGGCAGTGGCCGTGTGGGTCCTCGGCGCCTGCCTGCTGTAGGGGCGAATGACTGTTTGCCCCCTACTCGTTTTGGATTGCCGCCGGCCTTTTGGCGTTCCGAGAGAGTTTTCTTCTTGACGGCTGTGCCCGCACGGTTGTATACGATGCACCTTTTTGGCGAAGTTGCAGTCATTTCGTCTGGGGTGGCCGACATTTGATCCCAACATAGATTCGCGGCTCGCAGCGATCCCGATGTCCTTCGGGACAGGGCGTTCCTCGTCGATCATTCGCTGCCTCTACGGGCTCACGGCAGACGTGGGCGGCATCGAATTGCGCGGTCGTCCTGAGATGGAGCAAGAAGAGCAATGACATGGCAGGTCGATTACCTGGCGGAGCAGCAGGTTGTGGCGACGACGGTTTTCGCCATGGTGGGGGTGCCGGAGATCACGGCAATGGTTGCGCGAAGCCTTGCGGTGGCCGCCGAATGCGCCACCGGTGCGATCCTGATTGACGCTCGCCAGATGAGACTGGACGCTCTGACGACGGAGCTCTATCGCCTGCCCGAGATCGTTGAGGAACTCGGGCTGACCCGCTCGCACCGGGTCGCGGTGGTGATCGCGGACGACTCGGAGCAGATAGACAGCTTCCTGTTCGTCGAGACCGTGTTCTTCAATCGAGGTTTTCCCGTTCGCCTCTTCACGGAGGTGGCCGCGGCCCTGAAATGGCTCAAGTCAGGCAAACGACCTTCGCGCCCTGCGAGCGGATCGAGTCCGAACAAACAACCGAGACCCTTTTGAGAGCCTTTCGTCGGATGTGCGATCAGATCGCCAGAAACCTGGGCCCGCAGCCGATCGGGCGGATCATGGCCGAGCACGGTCTCAAGCCGCACGACCTTGTGGCCGCCTCGACCGAACAGCTCACGCACAAGATGGTCGCCCGCGCGTGCAAGGGCCGCCGCCTGACTCCGAACGCCCAAACCAAGGTCCTGGCCGCCCTGAACGCCGCGACGCAGAAGCACTACCGCCTCGCCGACCTGTTCACCTACTGATCCCTCCGAGGCTGCGGGACGCCAGGCACATCCCGCAGCCCCGAACGAGATTGGCGATCAGGCTACTGGTCGCAGCCGCGACACCCGATCAACTGCACGTCGTCGATGTTCCAGCCGGTGTAGGCATACGCCCGTTCTTTGAGGACGTGATAGCCCCATCGCACGTACACCGTCGATTGGCAGGCGGTTTGCGGAATGGCGTACTCGCAAAGCGTCCACTGCGTGTCGGTGATCTCTTGGCGTTCGCCCTGCGTCCAGAGAACGGTCCAGTTCACTTTGTCGGTGGAGACCTCCACCGTGCTCTTGACGTACTCCGGGATGTCGCAGTTGAGCCATCGCCAGAACCGCAATCGGACATTCTGGTATTGACCGAGGTCGAACGCCTTTGTCGTCGCGTAGTAGGGGCCGCCAACATTCGGGTCGTAGCAGCCATTCAGATTGACGCCGAGCACGTTCGGCCCGGTGTGCCCGCTGGTCGGATCGTTGTTCCCCCACGCCCCGCACCGCTGGCCCGTCGGCTTCCCATATTCCCACTGGCCTTCCAGCGTCCAGCCCGGATCGGCGTCCATCGTGCGGTCATAGACGACCTCCTCGAAGACCGCCGTCAAGGTGCACGTACCCTCGACGGTCACGCAGATGGTGTTCGCATCCGCGATCGCAGCAGCGTCCAGACAGGTTCCTTCCCACCGGCAGAACCTGAAGCCGGAATCAGGTATGGCGGTGAAACACACCGTTTCTCCGGACGGGATGAAATAAGTCCCGGGTTCCGGATCGGTCGATCCCTGTCCGATTGCGGCAAGTGTCAGACCGGGCAGCCGCTCGAACACCGCCTTCAGCGAACAGTGTCCGTCAATGGTGACGCACACGATAGGAGCGGCCTCATTCGGATCGAGCGAACAGCCACCCGTGGCCTCCCAGCGGACGAACCGATAGCCCGGGTCCGCCTGGGCTTCGAGACACACGACCTCGGCGCAGCCATAGCAGAAGATTCCCTCGCCCGGCTTGGTGACGGATCCTCCGTCCGTGGACGAGATTTCCAGGCAGTACTTGATCAACGTGAAATTGGCGATCAGAGTGTAATCGGCATCAACAGTCACAATCGTATTGGGATCGGTCATGTCGCCGACCTTGCCGTCATCCACAGCAGTGCCAGTCCAGCCGGTGAACTCATAACACTCGTCGGCGCGAGCTTCAACCGGTACTGATGTCCCATGCACGTATTGGCGATCCCCCTCGCCCGGCACGGTAACAGAGCCACCATTCGTGGAGGAGAGGGTCAACGTGTACTGAATGAGCGCGAAGTGTGCCTGGATCGTGTAGTCGCCATCTATTGTCACGGTCGTATTGGGATTGCTGACGTTGCCCACCTTGCCTTTATCCACACCGGTTCCGGACCAGTGCGAGAAGCAATAGTACTCGTCGGGGACGGCCATAACGCGGGCGGATGTTCCGCAGTCAAAGCAGAAGATCCTCGCTTCGCCTGGCTCCACGATCCCAGGCTCTGTTACCCTGCCACCCTCCGTAGCCGTGATCGTCACGCAACACGGACCCGTGGACATGCTGGCCTGTGCCGTTCCACCATAAGCGCCCAGATTGATGCGCCCGCCATTGGGTCTAGGCTCATTCTCCCAAGACGCGTCGGGATCACCGGCATCAACGCACGGACTGGTGGTTTCGTCGATGACCCAGGCTTCGTCAAGCGGATCCCAGCGTCCAGCGGTGGACATCACGTGATAATCGCCATCGATCCATATGGCGTCTGCGTGAGTGGGTTCGACGGCCATATCCGGATCGTTCCGGTCGGCCCAATAACCGGGAAAGGCAAACGCCGGTTCTCGATCCGTATTGCCGGGTCCGGGCCAGCCTCTGAAGATGTCCGTATAGCCGACAATCGGTCCATCGCCGGACTCAACAAGAATGTTTTGCGGCATGTTGCCCCAGATGATGCAGTTGGAGACGCCCACGTCGCTCCGGACAAGATACAGACCGGCGCCGTCCACACCGCCGTAGTTGTCGGCGATCGTGCAGTTCTCCAAAAGGGCGTTGCTGTTCACACAGTAGACGACACCTCCCGATGGATCACTGCTTTGCGGGTCCGCACAGCGATTGCCAACGACAACGCAGTGGCTGATGTGTGGACTCGCATCTATGCATGCAATGGCCCCGGCGGCGCCCGCCGCTCCACGCATGAAATAGGCGTCGGCGTGAATCTTGATCTCGCCGTTGGACAGCGCGCGATCGTAGATGGCGACGCCGAAGATCTGGCCGTCGAAGTCATCGAAGAAATCGCTGCCGTCTTCGGCTTGGGCACCGTAGCCGATGCCGACCACGCCGGACAGGAGGATTGCCGCATCGACGCTGCCGCGATAAACACCGTTGACATAGAGGGCCGTCGTTCCGGTGGCCTCACTGGCCACGAAGACCAGATGCGTCGGTACGCCCGGATTGGTGGCCACGCCGTAATCGTAGTCGGCCACGCCGAAGAGCGTCGCGCCGTAGGTGCCGGTGTTGTTCCACTGCTCGTACTTGAGTCCCGACCGGGTGTCGCCGAAGTGGCGGCGGCCGATCAGGCACATGCTCGCCTGGGTCTCCAGCGGGTTGCTCTTGACGATGAACTCATAGGTCATTTCCCCGCCGAACGTGCCGATATCGTAGACGCCATCGGCGACGTTGGTGGCGAAGAAGCTCGGTCGGGCCAGCGCTACGGCGTCCGCCCAGGCCTCTGGCGCGGTAAGCGTCGTACTCGTCGGCGGAGTCGGATCGCCCGACGAACCTAATACCGGCTCACCGAGCCCACGGGTCAGTACGAAACCAGACAGTCTGCAATTCAGACTTTCACCCTGATCGAAGGTGACTACGGTGCCGGAATAGCCCGCATCGATCACAGGGTACGCATGCATGCCGTCTCCTTCAGGATCAAAGCTGGTGACTTCGATACTCCTTCCTGTGAATGCGATCGTCTCATAGTACGTCCCCTCTCGCACCAGCACAGTATCCCCATCCTCAGCCGCATCGATCCCTTCCTGAATCATGTCAAACGGATGCTCCTTTGTGCCGTCTTCTTTAGGGTCACCGACGGTCAAATCGTTGGGGCCAGGATCATTGGGAGCATCGTCGTCAACATAGATCGTCTTGGCCGGCAATGTCAGCGGGAGGACAGACCGAGCTGCCATTGATTCCGAAATCCCATTCCACCATCCTCGTATTGTCTCTACTACCTGAACGCTCTTTGAGCTCTGGATCGACGCGAACGATTGGCTATCCCAGTCAGGTATATCGCCTTCCTTCACATACGCGTGTTGTCCTGCGTTTAGCACTTTCCTCCACTCAATGATACCATCCATATTGACATCAAGGCCAATTGTGTTATTGTTCTCAAATGACGCGATCGCAATTAATCGATTCGGCGCGCCGTGAGGTGACACTCCGCCGCCTATCCCAATCACATAATGAGTACCAGCTAAGGAATATGGCAATAATGGGAATGAATATGTATAGTGTCTGCTCACGCCTCGCCATGGATCCATCGCCGTAATATCGGAAATATAGACTGAAAAGACAGGTTTGTCACTTTGGATGGCAGTTTCGCTTGTCGCCGTATAGGTGACCACATCACCCGCGTTCACTTCATAGTCATCGCTTCCGATTGTGAGTCTAGTCGTGTCCTGTGTGGCTACCACCTCTATTCTGCTGTGAGAACTTGCACCCTGAAGCTTGCACGAGTGTTCTGAAGGAACGAAGTATGTTGTTCCGAGGCGGTCGACAGGCCACGATGTATAGGCGTAGGTATGACCGTAGCGCCCTGAATCGAAGTTGAGAGCAACCACCATTACCTTCTTCGTACTGGCTACGTACGCGCTTTGAGACAGATTGGTCACGTGTCGAACGTCACCTCTCTTGAGAGAATACGCCACACCGTTAACCGAGATCGCTGTGTTGTCATCTGTCGCCAGAATCGTCACTTGGGTAACGGTTGACGGCAGCCAATAACTTGTTCCCAGACATTCCATGGATGGTACACAATACCGATAGGCCCCGTCTTCATATGCGCCATAGTCGGCCATAGTATAATGGTAGAAGACACTGATGGGTGTAGTGGAGCGAAGATGTACTGTGCCCGCGAACCTTGGCACGCTGACAATTTTCTCCTCGCCACGTTGCAGCAGGTACGTATTATCGATTGTACCGTCACAACTGAAATCTACGTCTACACTTGTTCGAAACGCAGTCTGGATGACAATCTGGGAATAGGTCGCACTTGAACCAAGTGTGGAATCGACATAAGGAATCCAGTATTCTGCTGCTCTACTCGATGTCATACTCATACAGACAATCGATAGTGACGCGACCAGGATTCTGGTAAGACAGTTCGCATTCATTGCAGTACCTCCTGCCAAGTTCAGCGGTTCGATAGATAGTCGTATAATCACTTGACACTGGTCAATGTTCGATGGTGCTTTCGCGTCAAGAATGGGATAAAACCTCGCACCCTGATCGCGTCAGGAACCGGGCATTCTGAAGAGCAAACACCCAGACGTCGAGACTTCTCCAGAGCGAGGCACCATAATCGCTGTGTGTGTCTTGTCGCCATACGTTGCCTCCTTTCAAGGATGGTTTGAATGGGAACGAGATGTGTCCGTGGCGTCGCTTCCATGCTGCATCGCTGTCCTTTCACTGCCGGAGGTATGGCGCCGTCCGCAGACGGCCCGCGACATCCCGGACCGGCGTGGGGGATGCCGGGGGGACCGCTTGCGCGGTTTCAACCGGCTACCGGTTGGGCTTTCTGCGGCGGCGGTGATCGCATCGGCAGCCGCGCCTGTACCGTTCACTACGATGTGAGAGTCTCCTGTGGAAGTCTATCCGTACAAGTACGTATTTTGGCGCCCGGCCGGGCGGGTCCGAGGTGGTTGCGGCAGAGGGCCGGGCGGCTATAATCGGCGGCAGTGCGGGCGAATGATGATTCGCCCCTGCGTACAATCTCCGAAGGGGGCAGAAGAATGACGACACCGCCTCTGGTGGTGAAGCGGTCGCCGGTGCGACTGACGGCGGATGCCAGCTTGACGATCACTCGCTTCTTCTGGCTGGGGGCCGACCGTGCGCAGAATGTGATCGCCCGCATCAACGCGCTGGACGACGAGCAGATCCGGCGTCTGCTGGATTCGACACGCGCGAGCTTCGCCCACCTTCCCGCTGGTCTGGATAACATCTTCCTGGCTCACTACGAACAAGCGGCCAAGCGGGTCGCCATGCCACCGGATGCCAGCGTAGAACGGAAGCTCTACATCGGCGCGTGCTTCACCATGGAGTACGCCTTCGCCTCCGCGGCCCTGTTCAATCCGTCCATGACGCCCGCGATCGATCAGAGCGGCCTGGAGAGCGGCTCTCTTCGTTTCGTGATGAGTCTGCGGGCCGTCGGCGAAGGGCATCTCAGTTCGATTGTCTTTCGGCGCGGGGTCATCAACGCCGTCGGCGAGATCGTGCTGGAGCCGGCCGGACCGTACCACGAACCGATGCGCCGCGCCGAGTACGAGCGATTCAGCAAGGCGAAATTTCGCGTCAAGCTGGCCGAGTTGGGTGTGCGCGACACGATCATGGAAGTTGTTCTGCGCAGGCTGGGCGAGCGGTTCACCGCCGAGGATCTGCGCGAGGCGATCAATGGTCCTCAGGCAGTTGTTGAAGGTCTATTGCGCCCCGACAGCGAGTCGGCCGGCTTCGAGTGGCTGGCCAGCTGCGACTATGACATTGAGACCAGTCCGGACGGCCGTATCACGGACGCCGTCCTGTTCCCGATCTGCGAAGCCGAGAGCCAGGGTATGGAGGACATGCGGATCGTCCGCTTCACCGACGACGACGGCTCGGTGCGCTACTACGGCACGTACACCGCCTACAACGGGCGGCAGATCCTGCCGCAGATCGTTGAAATGCGCGAGCCGAACCTGGCCCGCGTCCGCACTCTGCATGGACGCTGCGCCCGCAACAAGGGGCTGGCGCTGTTCCCGCGCAAAGTCGGCGGGCACTTCATGATGAGCGGTCGCATCGACGGCGAGAACCTTTTCATCCTCCGATCCGACAACGTTCTGATCTGGGACGAGGCGGTTAAAGTTCAGGAGCCCCAGTTCCCCTGGGAGGTCATTCAGATCGGCAATTGCGGCTCGCCCATCGAGACGGAGGCGGGCTGGCTGCTGCTGACGCACGGGGTCGGTCCGATGCGTCACTACTGCATCGGTGCGACGTTGTTGGACCGCGACGATCCGACGAAGGTGCTCGGCCGGCTGGCCGAGCCGCTGCTGATGGCCACCGCTGAGGAACGCAAGGGCTATGTCCCCAACGTTGTTTATTCGTGTGGCGGGCTCGTCCACAACGGATGGCTCGTGATCCCCTACGGGATCAGCGATGCGGCGGCCGGCTTCGCCACGGTGTCTCTTGACGAGTTGCTGGCCCGCTTGGCGTGAGGCGGATCAGAATCGTCGGACGCCATACCGCCAGCAGATCTCGCGACCGGCGCGCCACGGGTCCTGGGTGTTGAACCGCCCCGTCAGCGCCCGGGGCAAGGCCTTCGTGCCGCCGTCGGGCACGGCGTCGGCACGCCGCGGATAGGGACTGGTGCGGCCGCGGTTTGGTGGTATGATGTCGGATCGGCTTGCAGTGACGCCGGAAGGCGTTGCGCCTTCATCATATGCCCCTTCGGCAAGTTCAGAGCCTGCCCTGAACGCCGTTGAAGGGGCAGGCTCTTACGGGCACACTACGAACGGGACCTTTGTTGGAGCAGATGTGCGATGGGATCGGATGCGGGTTGTCTGGCCCGGCCGCTGCGCGGGATCATCCCGCCGATGGTGACACCTCTGGAAGACCGCGACACGCTCGACGTGAGCGGTCTGGAGCGGCTGGTCGAGCATATCCTGGCCGGGGGGGGTTCACGGCCTGTTTATCCTCGGCACGATGGGCGAGGCGCCGAGCCTGAGCCATCGCCTGCGGCACGAACTGGTCGGTCGGGTCTGTGCCCAGGTCAACCATCGCGTCCCGGTTCTGGTGGGCATCATCGACACCTCGTTCGTCGAGGCGTTGAGTCTGGCGCATAAGGCAGCCGAGGCCGGCGCCGACGGGCTGGTGTTGCCGGCGCCGCACTACTATCCGGCGGGCCAGCCGGAGTTGCTCGAATTCCTCCGTCACCTTGTGCCGCAGCTGCCGTTGCCGGCGTTTCTGTACAACCTTCCGAATTATCCCAGGGCGATGTTCGATCCGGAGACGGTCCAGGCCGCGGCGGACATGCCCGGCATCGTCGGACTGAAGGACAGTTCGACGAACATGATCTACTTCCGCCACCTCCAGTTTCTCATGGCCGACCGTCCGGATTTCGCGCTGCTGATGGGACCGGAGATGCTGCTGGCCGAGACGGTCCTGCTCGGCGGACACGGCGGAATCTGCGGCGGCGCCAATCTGCTGCCTCGCTTGTACGTCGATCTGTACGAAGCCGCGTATGCACAGGACATGGCCCGCGTCCAGACGCTGCATCGCAAGGTGGTCGAGCTGGGCCGAACGATCTACCGCGTGGGGCGGTATGAATCGAGCTTCTTGAAGGGCCTCAAGTGTGCGCTCTCGTGCCTGGGGATCTGCAGCGACTTCATGGCCGAACCGCTGCACCGCTTCCGCGGGCCGGAGCGACAGATCGTGCAGAAGTACATCGAGCAGATCGGTATCACAACGAACGGACTGGCCTGACGACGAATCAGTGAGGGACTATGGTCACAAACCTTGGCGCATTCGACATGGCGATCCTGGCGGCGTACTGCGCCGTGGTCGTCGGGATGGGGATCTACTACAGCCGCAAGTGCCGCACGGCGGAGGGATTCATGGTGGCCGGGCGATCCATCCCCGCCTGGGCCGCCGGCTTGGCCATCATGAGCACCTACACCAGCAGCATCTCGTACATTGCCACGCCGGGCAAAGCGTATGACAGCAACTGGCATCCGCTCATCTTTTCGCTGGCGATCTTCCCGGTCGCGTGGCTGGCCTGCCGATACGCCGTGCCGTACTACCGGAGGATGAAGCTGTTGTCCGTCTACGAGTTCCTCGAAGAGCGGATCGGTGCCTGGGGGCGCGTCTACGCCGCGATGTCCTTCCTGTTCTATATCGTAGGCCGAACGGCGGTGATCCTGTACCTTGTGAGTCTGCTGCTGAGCCAGTTCCTGAACTGGCCGATTGCGCTGATCATTGTCATTGTTGGGCTGGTCACCATCCTGTACACCCTGCTGGGAGGCATGGAGGCCGTGATCTGGACGGATGTTTTGCAGTCGGCCATCATGATCGCCGGCCTGCTGTTCTGTGTGGTAAGCCTGTCCTTGCGGATATGCACCGGCCCCGATCCTTTGATCCAGGCGGCGGTGGACGCCGGCAAGTTCAGTTTGGGCAGTTGGGACCTGTCGCTCTCATCGCGAACCATCTGGGTGATGGTGATCTACGGCGTCACGGAGAACCTCCGCAACCTACTGGCGGACCAGAACTTCGTGCAGAAGTACTCCTCTGTGCCGACGGAGCGCCAGGCCCGGCGGTCCATCTGGATCGCGATGCTGATTTATATCCCGATGACTGCGGTCTTCCTGTACATCGGGACGGCCCTGTTTGCCTTCTACTCGACTGGTTCGGCCGGCGCAGCCGTCACCAAGGGCGACGAAGCCTTTCCGTACTTCATTGCGACGCAGCTTCCGGCGGGGCTCAAGGGTCTCGTCCTGGCCGCGGTGGCGGCCGCCGCCATGAGCACCGTCGATTCCGCCCTCAATTGTTCCGCAACCGTCCTGCTCATGGACTTCTATAAACGGTTCTTCCATCCGCAGGCCAGCGACGGGGCGAGTCTGCGATGTCTGCGTACCGTGACGGTTGTTTTGGGTCTTCTGGGTACAGGCTTGGCGATCCTGCTGATCTGCTCAGAGAAGAGCACGTTGGACATTTGGTGGCAGATTTCGGGCATTTTTGGTGGAATCATCCTGGCCATGTTTGCTCTGAGTGTGCTGCGGGTCCGTCTTGCACCGTGGCAGAGTCTTGTCGTGGTCGTGGTCAACCTTGCGGTCATCGTCTGGGGGACTTTCGCGAGGAATCTCCCCGCTGGTTGGAAATGGGCTCAGCCTCGGTTCGATCCGATCCTCACCGGCGCCGTCGGCACCGCCGCCCTCATCGCCGTCGCCCTGGCCTTTCACCTTCTGAACCCCCGCCGGCGTTGACCGCTCAGCGTCCGAGTAGTTGGTCGATGCAGGTCTCGATGTTGTCCTTCGTGGGAGAAATGACCACGCGTCCCTCGCGGTCGATCAGATACAGAGCGGGTGTGGCCTTGGGCGCGTACGCGCTACAGGTTTGTCGCTTCTGGTCGAGACAGAAGGCAAACGGCACATGGCCGTCGCGGACGAGTTTCTGGAGGTCGTCCTCGGTGACCTCGCCGCCCCAGGTGACATCCAGCGACTGATGGACCGCGATGATTTCCAGCCCCCGGCCGGCGTACTTCTCCGCCACCTTCTGTATCATGGTCAGGTCCTCCCCGTAGAGGGGCAGGAGCACGCCGATTTGCAGCAGAACGACCTTCCCGCGAAGCTCCTCCAGCGTCTGCGGCTTGCTGTTGTACCACTTCGCGATGGACAGGGGCGGCGCTTGTCTTCCAAGCAACTGCCAACCCTGGGGGAAGATCTGCATGTCGCCGTCGCTGGTGTCGGCGTAGACGTACTTGTGGGTCAGATCCCACAGCATCAGTTGATCTGTCTGCCCGTTGGCAGATAGACGCATGTCTGCCTCAATCCGAGCGTCGGCGACCGGCTGACCGAGCCTGTCGACCACGACTCCAGCCACGGCACCGGGCGCGTACAGCGTCACCTGGATGCTCTCGTCGGCGTCCGAGCCGGCCAGGGTGTGCCAACCCAAGCCGTAGTCGGCATGGTCGAAATAGAGGACACGGAGGATCTCCGTACCTTCCACAGGGCGAGCAGTGGTCAAGTGGAACCTGCCATCAGTATCGGTCAGTGTCTCCTGCGCGAGAACGGAGTTCCGGAAGGTGTTGCTCAACACCTGTCCCCATACGTGGACGCCCGGCACGGCATCGTCCGTCTCGTCGACGACTCTGCCTGCGTACGTGACGAGCTCGCGGCCTTCCGCCGGCGCTGCCGGAGATTGCGGAGCCGATCTCTCGCTCCGGCTGGACGGCGCCCCTTCGGGTTGTTGTTCGGAGACCGCATTGGGTTCGGCCCGCGCGGGCTCACGCTCGGCGGCGGGTTTTTCCCGCCGGTGAATGGCGTCGATGGCCTTCCGGAAAGGATTCGTATCCGGCGCGCCCTGCCACTGGGCGGCCAGAGGCTCCAGGGCAGAAAGGGCTGATGCATTGCCGATCCGTTCGAGGTAGCCGGCAATCTTCACCTTGGTTCCATACCGTCCGGTCTCCATGAGCGTCAGCAGGCCGGACACATCGCTCTGACGGAACAGCCCCTCCGCACGGATCAACTCGGCTTGTGCGGCATCGGCCGTGAGCGTGGTCTGATCGTGCATTGCAGTCTCAACGATCTGCCGCTCGGACGTCGGCGTCGCAGTCTCCCGCCTGCTCAGGTGCCGGACCAGGATGAACACTGCAACCGCCAGCAGAGCGGCCGCCGCCAGTCTTATCAGGGGGTTTCTCATCAGTTCTCTTCCGAATGCGATCGCGGCCGGCACGGGGCCGACACGATGCGCCTTCCGCTGTGCTCGTTGGGTCAGGGTTTCCAGAGCGTGAGCGTGTTCGCTCCGCCAGGCGTCGAAGTCCGGCACAGGCGACCAGCCCGGCGCCGTCCGGGCGATGGCCTCATCCAACCAGTTGACTCTGTCGGGGCGCACCATGGGCGTCACCTCTGGGGAAACCCGTTTCGTCTGAGTGTCTGTTCGATCTTCCTGCGGGCTCGAAAGAGCCTGCCTCGCACGGTATGGCCGGCGATGCCCAGGGTCGCGGCGATCTGCCGGTAGTCCATCCGCTGGTAGTAGTGCAGCACGATGATCTCGCGATACATCGGGGCCAGTCGGTCGACCGCCGCCTTGACCAAACCCAGGTCGAGGTCTTCCGATACAGGGGCGGCCTTGTCATCAGCATCGATCGGCATCGCGGATTGTGCCCGCTTGCGATTGCGAAGGAGCTGATGGGCTTCGTTCCGGCAGATTTGTGCCAGCCAGGGAACGAATCGGTCCGCACGTTTCAGGCCGGGCAGCTTCTCGCAGGCCTTGACGAAGGCCTGCTGGGCTGCGTCTTCGGCCAGTGTCCGGTCCAGGAGGACCGAATAAGCCAGCCAGACCATTGACACGTAGTGCCGCGTGTACAGCATCCCGAAGGACTGCGCGTCACCCCGGCGGGCTGCCTCCACGATTTCGTTTTCCGCGTTCCCTTGCACCGCTCGATCACCTGTAGAGGCCTCTGTTCGTCGACGACATCATACAGATGAGACGACCCCCACAAAAGTGCGCGAAAAAACGCGGAAGAATGCCAGAAAACTCGGCAGACGACGTCGCCTGGGTTGGGGGATCCGATGTCGCCAACGGAGCGTTGGGAGATGGGGGTCAGACGATACGGCCGGACTTGAGGACGGCCCAGGTTTTCTGGGGCGGTTTGGCGGCGGCGTCCCGCGTGCTGGTATTCGGGAAGACATCGACCTGAGAAATGGTGTACTCCGGATCGCCGGCCTGGGCCTTCTTCCACGCTTCGTACAGGTAGCCCAGATAGACCGAGTCTTCCTCGGCGCGGGCGATCTGGCAGTCCAGCGGATGGTCCGTGTCGGCCCTCAGTTCGTCGAGCGCCCGCTTCTTGGCCGCCTCGACTTCTGCGCCGGTCGGATGCTCCAGGCTCACACCGAGCCGCGCCACATGCGCCGAGAGTCCCTCCATGTACTTGGCCCTCAGATGATCGCGGATCGCCGCGCGTCCGACATTGGCCACCTCGTCCCACTGCATCTCGCCTAGGTAGTCCTTGCACTGGAAGAACAAACGCGTCACGGCGACATCGGGCAGCGACTGACGAACGACTTCTTCCGCCGAAACCCCATAGGTCCCCGCCAACGCCGACAGGTCCTTGTACCATTCTTCATCGATACGCAGCGTGATCGACTTGCTTTTCGACATAGTCCACTCCTTGCACCGGTCTTTGTAGGGATTCTATCGTGACGACGCGGCCCGATCAACAGAAATTGGGGACAAAGACGGTCCCGCACTGCAGACTTCATCTTTCGAACTTCTGTTGAAGGCGGCCCGGTTTCGCGTTAGAATCGGCGCCGTTCATAATACCTGGGCCGCAGGCCCACCCTCAGCATGCTCAATTATGATGAAAGGTGACTCTCATGGGCAAAGGCACTTGTTTTGTGTTGACCTCTCTGATCCTGTTGTTCGGTGACGTTTCCATTTCGGGTGCCGGCGAGGCCGATCCGTACATCGGGCGCTGGGCTCTGACCATTCCCGGTGGGGGTGCCGGCTGGCTCGGTGTCACGCAGGAGGATGGATACCTCGACGCCAGTGTCCTCTGGGGCGGCGGCAGCGTCGTCCCGGTCGACAGCGTCTTCCTGATCGAAGACAGTCTGTATGTGGTTCGTCTTCAGAAGGTGGACCGCAAGGATGCCTCGGGCAAGGTGGTTCGCACGCAGACATTCCCCGAGGTTCTCGTCGCGAAGGTTTACGGCGACAGCATGCAACTGACACAAATGCAGCCTCATCGAAACGGCATCGGTCTCGATCAACGGGAGTTCACGGGCAAGCGAATCCCCGATCTGCCGGCCAGGCCGGACCTGGCCAAGGTGAAATTCGGCCAGCCGATCCCCTTATTTGATGGGACCAGCCTCGACGGCTGGGAGCTGACCCATCCGGGCCAGACCAACGGTTGGTCGATTGTTGACGGCGTTCTTGTCAATAATCCCGCTCAGAAGGAGGGCGAACGCCACATTTCGTACGGTAACCTTCGCACCAAGGCGCTGTTCGAGGATTTCAATCTCAAGCTCGAAGTGAACGTAGGCCGGCGCGAAAACAGCGGGGTCTACCTGCGCGGCATCTACGAAGTCCAGGTCACCGACAGCTTCGGGCAGCCGCTCGATTCGCACAACATGGGCGCCATCTACAGCCGGATCACGCCTCGCGTCAACGCCGAGAAGCCCGCCGGCCAGTGGCAGACGATGGACATCACGCTTGTGGATCGCCACGTGACCGTCAAGCTCAACGGCACGACGATCATCGACAACGAGCCGCTGCTGGGCTGCACCGGTGGGGCGCTATGGTCCGACGAATTCAAGCCCGGCCCCATCTACCTCCAGGGCGATCATACCGGCATCAAGTACCGCAATATTGTCCTGACCCCGGTCGTGAAGTGAGAATCGCTGCCTGCTCACGGTCCCGTGAGGATGCGCCTCCGGTCAGCGGCCCATCCGAAGCAACCGTTCGATGCGATCGTTCGTGGGCGGATGCGTCATGAACAGCTTGGCCATGTCGCTGCCCGTGAGCGGCGCAACGATGAACATGTTGCTCTGGGCGTCGGGCACGCGCAGGGGAATGCGCCGGCTCATCGCGTCGAGCTTCTGAAGCGCCTGGGCCAGGCCGCGTCCGCTGCCGACCAGCTCAGCGCCGCGACGGTCCGCCTCGAACTCGCGGCTGCGGCTGATTGCCATCTGAAGCAGCGCCGCTGCCAGGGGCGCGAGGATCATCAGGACCAGAGCCACCAGCGGATTGGACCTCCGGTCGCTGTCGCCCCAGAAGACCAGATAGGTCAGCCACGATATGGCGCCGGCGATCACCGCGGCGATTGTGCTGATGAGAATGTCTCGGTGTTGGATGTGCGACAGTTCGTGCGCGATGACGCCTTCGAGCTCGTCGCGAGAAAGCATCTGCCGCAGACCTTGGGTGACGCAGACGGCGCTGTGCTTCGGGTTGCGGCCCGTGGCGAACGCGTTCGGCGCCGGCGCCGGCGAGATATAGACCCTGGGCATGGGCAAACCCGCGCGGCCCGCCAGCGTCCGGACGATCTGCCAGAGCGCCGGATCGTCGTCGGGACCGATCTCTATGGCCCGCATCGTCGCCAATGCAATCTTGTCACTGAAGAAATAGGCCAGGAGGTTCATGCCCGCCCCGATTGCGAACGCCGGCAATAGCGCCGCTCGCCCGCCGACGAGGTAGCCCACCGCCAGACACAAGCCCATCAGGCCCGACAATAGCAGCGTCGTCTTGAAGTTGTTCCACATCCTGTACATGTCTATGGTCCTTTGGCAAAACGGTTTGCATCCGCATCGTTCTGTTCTTGTCTACGAACGCCGGCGTCTGCGGTTTGCGCCGTCGTCATACACAGAGGTGCAAAAGATGTACCAACGCACTACTACAGTTCGTAACCCTGCCTCTGATAGAAAGATACGCTTGGGTCATCCCTCGGCGCTGGTTGATGTGTAACTGCCACTGTGGCAGACGTGGCGAACGGGGGTCGATACGGCGCGCCAACGCAAACGTGTCATTGCGTGAGGGAGAGTTGGAGGTGGGCGAAGAACTGGTTCCAGACGGCTTCGCTCACGGTGCCCGCGGCTGCGTCGCTGGGCGGTTCCGGGGACAGACGCACCAGGACCAGACGCCATTCGGGAATCACGAAGATGAAATTGCGACCGGCGCCGTGCGCGGCAAACGTTTGGGGCGGCGCCGCAGGCCACGGCCGCGTGCCATCGGCTCGGGCGTTGTTGGTCCACCAGAAGAAGCCATAGCGGCCGGTCAGGTCGAAGTGCGGCGTCTTCAGCGTGGCGGGGACGGAACAACAAGTTCGCATCCGCAGACTCATTCGCAATCTCTCTCGCGTCCCGGCGTGCCGGGATCGGCTGCAGCTGTCTCTATTCGTCGAGAGTCAGAGTGACGATCCTGACGTCGGGGTCGAAGTCTCTGGCGACAGCGACGATCTTGCCGGTTTTGTCGGCGGCGACGCTGTGGCCGGCGTAGGTCATACCGGTCCAGGGGCCGTGCGTGATCTGTCCGATCAGGTTCGTGCCGACCACCGGCGCGCCGATCGTCCTGGCGGCGGTGGCGACGACCTCCTCCAGAGCCTTACCGTGCTCAGGCCAGGATTCCTCGCGTGCCGCGTAGCCGTAGGGAACGATCACGAGCTTGGGATGCAACTCCCGCATGCTCGTGAGGATCTCGGCGCTGTGCGTGTCGGCGCAGATCAGCAGGCCGATCCTGCCGAACTTCGTCTCCGTGATTGTGACGTCCCGACCCGGCGTGTAGGGAGGCGTCATCAGCTCTGTCAGAATGTTGATCTTGCGGTGCTTCGACAGGATTCGCCCGCGGCAGTCGATCAGAAGCGCGCTGTCGTGCAGGTGCTCGCCGTCCTTTTCCGCCAGGCCCGCGCAGAGAAAGACGCCGTATCTCTTCGCCATCTCGCAGAGGCGCTCGGAGTCGTCCCCCGGGATCGGGTGGGCCCTCTCGTGCGCGTCGGGGTTGACCCAGCCGTAGATTGCCATCTCGGGCAGACACGCGATCTCGGCCTTGCCCGCCGCCGCCTTGGCTACCGCCCGCTCAGCGCGGGCGAGATTGCCTTTTCGATCCCCGTCGAGGCAGACGGTCTGGCACATGGCGACTCGTACCTTCGGCATGGTGGTTCCCTTCAGATGGTCCACCCCTGGCGGTAGCCGGGCTGAATGAACGCGTTGGCCTCGGGCGCGTTCGTGACGTTCATCTTCTTCCAGTCGAAGTCGAGCTTGCGGCCCGCCCGCAGCGCCACATTGCCCATCAGCACGAATTCCGTCAGCGGGCCAGCGTAGTCAAAGTGCGTGGTTGTCCTGGCCTTGCCCCGGCAGGCGTCGAGCCAGTTGCTGTGATGACCCGTGACACGGGGCAGAGTCCGGGGCGGCCGCTTGTACGCCTGCATCTTCGATTCGGGAATGATGCGCGGCGACCGGCCCCAGCCTTCGCCGAGGATGGAGCCTTTGGTGCCGACGAAGAGGATGCCATGTTCGCCGAGGCTGCGGCCCGCCTCCAGCTCGGCCGGAAGCGGGGGCATCACGCCGCCTTCGTACCAGGTGATACGCACCGGACCCATGCCCGCGCGGGCCGGGACGTCGAAGTAAATCAGCGACGCGGACGGGCACGTCTCCTCGGTCACGCCGCACGAGCTGGCCTCGACGCTGAACCGTTCGCACTGGTCGATCTTCAGCGCCCAGAAGGCCGGATCGAGGTGGTGACAGGCGAAATCGCCGATCGTTCCCGAGCCGAACTGCCACCAGGCCCGCCAGCGGACCGGCGCATAGTCGGGATGGTATGGCCTCGGCGGCACCGGTTCGAGCCATCGGTCCCAGTCGAAGCCGGCCGGCACCGGAGGTGTCTCCTTCGGGCGTTCTTTCAGCGACGTCCAGCGGTTGGCGCCGGTGCTGGTCCACGCATAGACGTCATGCACCTCGCCGATCGCGCCGTCCCAGATCCATTCGCAGGTCAGTCGGATGTCCTCGCTGGAATGTCCGAAGTTGCCGAGCTGGGTGGCGATACCGGCTTTGCGGGCGGCCTCGGTCACGACGCGCGTCTCATACACGGTCCGGCACAACGGTTTCTCACAGTAGAGGTGCTTGCCCTTGGCGATCACGGCCAGCGAAATGACGGCGTGTGAATGATCGGGCGTTGCCAGCAGCACCGCATCGATGTCTTCCTTGTCCAGCATTTCATTGTAGTCGCGATACGTCGGACAAGGCGCGCCGTACTGCCGGCGGACCAGTGCGAGAGCCGGCTTGCGCCCCGCGGTATCCCCGTAATAGAACATGCTGTAGTCGCTTTCGTCATTGACGTCGCACAGGGACACGACGCGGGCGTTGGGCTCGTTGAACAGTTGCTTCATGTTGACGATGCCCTGGCCGCCGGCGCCGATGATGGCGACGTTGACCTTCTCGCTGGGGGCCGTGTTACCTGCGCCGCCCAGGACATGGCGGGGGACCACTGTGAAGGCGGCTGCCGTCGCGGCGGCGCCCGGCACGTCGCGACGCGTCATGGATCTCCGTCTGCTGCTGGAATCGAATCTTCTCGTTGTCATGAAGAGTATCCTCTATGTCTTCTTTCGTTCCGCCCGCTGACCGCGCCCCTGCCGAGTCGCAACGCCCGACGCAGCGCGCATAACATAGCATCTCTGGGCCGAGGTTACGAGTCCTCTTCTCGGCGCGCGGGACTGTGGGCGAGGCGATGTGAAGATTACAGAGGATGCTCATGCACCACCGTGGCCTCGCAGGGGCAGCCAGATGCGCATACCGGGTGTCTGACGGCTGACTTTGAGATATGGCTGATCGGAAGGGAAGATGCGAACCGGACTGTCCGCCGGGGCGCCCAAGGCCGCTATGTCCCTGAGAGCAGGAAGCTCAGCATGAGGATCACGCCGATGATCAGAACCAACGCCGTGATCACCAGCTCCACCCGATTCACGATCATGCCGCTACTCCTTCGCCCAAGTTCCACATGGGCTCCCTTCTCCTGTCCAAACCATAGGTTATGCGTCGCCGTGGTCAATTGGGGAAACTACGTATTTTGGTGTCCCTCGCCCCCGCCTGCGTGCCGCGAACCGTCTGGGACGCCCGGAATGGGCCCCTTGGGGCAGCGGGTTCCACTGGTACGCAGGGGAGAAGCCCTCTTTGGGTGCAAAAAAGAGCCCCCGCAATTTGATGAGGGAGAGGAAGCGAGACTATGCGGGGGCTTAGAGGCAAAATCCACTACTCAAAAACATCATAACACCATGTCCCCTCCGACGCCACAAGGAAAATCCCCGGACCAGCGAATTCTTTTCCATACTCTCGACGCACCGACGGTCGGGAGACTCTGGGCTATTTGTGCTTTGGCGGAGTGCCAGAAACCTCATTATTGGGCCAAAAACGAGGTTTAGGAAGGCTGCCGAGGCGGAATGGGGCCATTATCGCCGCCACATCGCGTTCGGGAAGCCGTCGGCAAGGAAAGAAATTTTCCGCTTCTGACGGTCTTTTCGTATCCACATTGGTGTCCTGGCGGACGCCTGCGAAATGGCCGGGGGTCTGCGGATGCCTCTATTGGGATTTTCCTCCTTCCCGCAAGCCCTTGGCCCTTTTTGGTTTTCTTGCTCGATCTGTTTTCAAGGCGGCTGTGGCGATCGGGCGGATTGAGGTGCCGTCGTGGAAGCCCTCTGGGCCGTCGCGGATTCGGCTGCTGCGCCGAGCAGGATGCCGACGCTGTAGCAGATCAGGTCGCTCCACTGGAACCCAAAACCCAGCAGGAGGGCGCCGGGGATCGTACGCCGCAGCGCATCGATCCACGGCGCCCGATAAAGCTGGCTCAATTCGACACCGTAAGAGATCGTCGCGGCGCAGATGGCCAGTCGCATCGTGCCGGCCCTGGGCAAGACCAGGCCGAGGGCCAGGAAGACCGCCAGGGCCCAGAGGGTATCGCCGGCATAGGTTCGCACGAGCCCCGGCAGGTGGTCCGCGGCGGACGAGCGCGAAAACAGGCCGACCGCAATCGTCACCCCAAGCGCGAGGATGTAACAGAGCCGGTTTCTTCGTCGGGCATGGCTCATCTGCATGTCTATTTGTAGTCACCGCCGTTGAGACTTCGCACGACCGATGCGAGCCACGCTTCGAGTTGTGTCTTCATCGTCTCGACCCGCTCGGACTGCTGTTCAAGAAGGTTGTTGCTCTCCTGCGGGTCGTCGGCGAGGTTGTACAGCTCGATTGTCACGTCGTCGCCCTTCTCGATTCGATGCAGCTTCCACGGCCAGTCGAGCCATGCCGCGTGGCCGGGGAAGTGATTTTCCGAATACTGTTCTGTGATCTCGCCCGCGTCCAGCCGCAGACGCGAAGTGTCATCGACCGCCTTGCCTGCCTTCTGCGCTTCGAGCAGGCTCGCCATCCATTCCTTGCTCGGGGTCGATACGCCTCGCGTAGGGTGGTCCCAGAAGCCCATCGGCCTGGGCCGTGACGTCATTCTGCCTTCGATCAGCGGGACCAGGCTGATCCCGTCCAGCGGCGGCTGATTGTCCACGGTCACGCCCGCGATCTCCAGGAGCGTCGGATAGATGTCCGATGTGTTGCAGGGGACATCGGTCGTGCGCGGCTTCGGGATCGCGGCGGGCCATTCGAGGATCGCCGGGACGCGCAGGCCGCCCTCGTAAATCTGTGCCTTGTTGCCCCGGCCGCCGGTGGTGCCGACGCCGGGCAGGCCCCCGTTGTCGCTGCAATACCACAGGATCGTGTTCTGGTGGATACCGAGCGAGCGCAGCTCGCTTCGCAGCTTGCCGAACGCGCGGTCCATGCCGGTGATCTCACCGTAGAAATGCTGGAGCTTCTCATCCTGGTCCTCGTAGAGGGCGCGATCCTCTTCGATGGCTTCGTGCGGCAGGTGCGGCGAGCCGAACCAGACCACCGCCAGGAACGGCCAGGGCGCCTCGGCGTGTTTGCGGATGAATTCAATAGCCGCATCGACCGTGACCATCGAGCTTTCGCCGTGCATCTGGATGGCGGTTCCTTCCCGGCTGAGGATCGGGTCGTTGTCGAAGAAGTTCGGCGCCGACAGCCACTCGTCGAAGCCGCTGGCGCCGGGATTTACCGGGCTGCCCTTGCAGACCGAGCCGAGGTGCCACTTGCCGAAGTGGCCGGTGGTGTAGCCGCCGATCTGGAGCGCCTCGGCGACCGTCACCTCCTGAGGCCGCAGCGAGTGGCCCCACTTGAAGCAGCCGAAGCGGTTCGGGTGCCGGCCGGTCATCACGCTGCCTCGCGTGGGCGAGCAGACCGGCGCGGCCGCGTAGAAGCGGTCGAACCGCAGGCCCGCGCGGGCCATCTCGTCGAAGTTCGGCGTCTGGAGCCTCGGGTGGCCGTTGTAGGCCATGTCGCCCCAGCCCTGGTCGTCGGCCATGACCAGCACGATATTGGGCTTCTTCGGCGCCACGTCGGCCAGCGCCTTCGCACCCTTCAAACCGGCCAGGCACAACCCCGCTCCAGCCGCCTTCAAAAACGCACGACGATTCATCTGCATGCCACCACTCCTTTCGCGATCTGTCCCTTCTGGCCGCATCGACCGACTATTCCCACGCCCGACCCGGCGCCCACAGCATACCCCTTCCCGCCTGACATTTCGACCCCGTATTGCCGTCGCCCCAAGCCCCCGTATCTCGTGTTTCGTATCTCGTATCTCGTTCAGCAAACAGAGCCTGTACAGAGGCGTCCCGCGAAGCTCGCCATCTCCAGCAGATGCGTGACTTGACCGGCCCGTTCCGCGATGCTACAATACCATCGATAGGCAAAGGAGACGCGGAATGTGGAAGCAGTCATTCGGAGAGATTACCGGACACCTTTGTATCGCTCACCTTCTTGGAGGTCTTCACACGAAGCGCAAGCTCACCGGCATCGAGATCTGTCATCCCGATTCGGGACAGTAGAGGCCGCGTTGACAAACGGGACCGTGATGTTGGAGGACAGACGCATGAGACCCACCTTCGGTGTTCTGATTCTGCTGGTTGTGTCGCGAACGGGGCTCGCCACGCCGCAGGCGCCTGATCTGCTGCAATACGCCGACATCGAGATGAAAGTGCATACAGACTGGGCGTATCTCTCTCCTTTGGAGACGTACTACTACGAGAACAGACTGGAGTACCCGTTTGTGGCGTACTCAACCGGCAACTACCGGGGTCACGTCGCCGTCTGGAAGATACGTGCTAGCGAATTCTATCTGTCGGAGATTCGGGTTGACGGTTATGTCTGCGATCCGACGGGCGGATACAAGTATGTCATCGAATCACATGAGCCCAATGAGTATGGGGTGGTGTCCAGGACCAGACCCGCCTCGGAGAGCGGCGAGATGTTCGCCGATTGGTTCAGCGGTATCCTCGACTGCTATGTGAAGATTGGGGACGCCTATGTATCATACTTGTTCCAGATACGAGACGGGAACGTGGTCGATACGCAGATCATCACGTCCGAGGACTATGATATCCTGTCGGAACCGGCGACAAGGCCCCTGTGGTCCGAAGCGCTGAAGGCCAAGTACCGCATGCTGATCCTCAACGACAATTACGTCACCTACTACTACCGCCTGAGCGAGGACGACGAGATTGAATACGAGGGGCAGAACTGTCGTCTGGCGACAGGGTACGAGAGGCGGAGCCCTCTGTTTGTATTCTATGGCGACAGGCATCTCAACTGGCCCTACAACTGGGAGAACCTGGCCAAGTGTGGCGCGCCTCACTGTCGTTGGCGGATCGAAGACGACAAGCTCTGCATAGCGGGCATCGATTTGTATAGCGGCCTGAGCTATTACAGCATTGACACGGAGGAACTCGATCTGACTACGCTGTTCGGCGAGCGAGTCGTCGACGGGGTTGTCGACGCCAACTGGGTCAGCGGTGTATACCGGATCAAGCATGGGTACGCCACGCAGGAGGACGCCGGCTGGCCGGGTTATACGTTCACAGTCTTCAATGTGACGGGATACACCTATGTGCGAATCGAGCAAGGCCGACTGACGGAAAGCTATACCGTGCCGAAGGATTTCAACCCTGCGAACTTGCCCGACGATGCGGATCCGGGACTGATCCGGATCATTGAGGACTACCGATTACCATCGGTCTTCGGCACATCCTCCGCCGCAACCGACGGAGGCACGGATCAAGGACAGAACAGTCCGGAGGGAGGAGAATGATGCGAATCGTTTCGATCCTGTTGGTCTTGATGCCCTTCTCGCTGGTCGCGGCAGAGGAGGCAGGCACGACGAATCCGCCGCAGCGGGAGCGGACGATCGCACTGCCCGTGGCGCAGTACGCGGCGGTACTTCGGGCACAGATGGAAGACCTCAAGAAGGAATGGGGGGAGTCCCCGGCCAGCTTGGCCGAGGCCCATGCGCGCCTGGAGCGGATGTTGTCCCCGAAAGAGCCGGCCAAGATCGATGCCATGGACTCCGAAGACGGCATGATCCGGTATCATTTCAGTCTCGGCCTGGGCATGCGCAATGCCTGGGGACTGTGGGCAGGTTCCGCGCTGGCCAAGCACATGCAAGAGCTGGGATTCACACATCCCGACGAAATGTCGGGGGCGATCCTCGCGACCTTCTGGTGCAAGCGACACGGCAGGGATTTCCGCCTGGAGGAGCGGGCCGCCAGAGACAAGAGGTTCCGCGAAAAGCAAGAGAACCGTATCCCTATGGCCCGCGCGGCGCTGCGGGACAGGATGATCGGATTGCGTTTCGAGAAGCGGGATGTTCCCAAGGTGTCCATTGCCGTCCGTCATTCCGGTGTGCGGGCGCGTTTGGCGTGTCCCTTTCGCAACGGCGTGTTCCTTACCGCCTACCACCAGGGTCGTCTGGTACCCAAGTGGGTCTCGATGCACGAATCGTATGTAGATCCGAATGGCGACGTACACCCGACGTCGGAATACGGTGACTTCGCCCACCGCGGATACGGCTTCGATCCGACGGAGCGCCAGATCCGCAAGATGAAGCCAGGGGAGGACTCCTACACGCAGGGATACTACTTCGACCCGGCGGACGGCAAGCTCCATAGGATTTGTGTGCCGGAAGTCAACGAGGTGTATGCGGCGGTCGTGGCCGGGGACAGGGCGTGGTTCGCCGGCCTGGCCGATGGCAAGCTCGTCGCCGCAGGCGTCGGCAACCAGGATCGCCTCACGGTGCCCTTGCCGCAGGACGATGAGATGCCCGATCTGGGCATAGACGGCCCGTCCTTGTTGGCCGTGTGTACCAAGACGATCTATCGCCTCGCGGATCGCACCTGGACGGCCGTTCCTTCCGGAGGCATCCTCCTGCCACGGTCCGGACTACCGCCGCGGTTATACGGCGATACCCTCTTCTTTCGAGAGGAAGACGACCGTTCCAGTAGCAGCCGCAATCGCCTGTGGTGGTTGACCATGAGCGAGCCGCTGCATCTGAGTGTCCTCGATCGCGACGTGGGGGCGCTTGCCGCCGATGGACCGCACTGGCACGAGGTAGTCTCTTATTGTGTGACGAGCGACGGCGATCTGTGGGCGTGTGTCGGCGAACACTACCTGTCGAATTGCCTGTTTCGTCGATCCAGGGCCGGGGACTATTCGATTGCCATCCTGCGAAGTTCCGTTCGTTTTCTCGAAGATGGCTGGCCCAATCGGCGGCACGCGTATCAAGGTGCGGCTGTCTCGGCGATTGCGTCCCTGCCCGATGGCGCGTTTGTTCTCGCCGGTCGCACCGGGCTCTATCGGCTCAATGGTGACGAACTCATCCAAGAACTCGAATTCACCGTCAAGGGGCCTCCAGATGATGTACTCGACGCGGTTCGCCACCAGAAGTGGATTCCGAACAATGTTCTGCAGCTTGATGACAGGTCTTTCTTCATCACGAGTGACAGCTGGGAGGGCGCCTACTGGCTTCGCCGGAGCGAGAACGGCCAGTGGTCTTGTCTGTCTCTGGAAGAGGGCGATCCCGTTGTCTGGTCAGAACAACTACTTGTGCCGCTGGTTTAAGGCGGGATGTGCAAAAGGAATCAGGCATAGGTTATGAACGTGAGAGAGAAGGGATTGAACGCGTGCGTGGTTGCATGCCTGGCTTGCCTCGTCCTTGGCACGACTGTGGAGGCGGGGGAGGTTCGGACGGGGGCGTTCGAGGCGGTGTTCAGCGAGCGGTGGCCGGAGTCGAGCGTGCGGAATGTGCACAAGCGGATGGAGCAGGGGTCGAGGATGAGGTTCCCGGAGGGCGTCGATTACCGGATCAGCGAGGAAAAGTATGCGGTCTACGTCCCGCCGGACTACAACGGCGATGCGGCCTACGGGCTTCTCGTCTGGGTCAGTTCCGGCGAGAAGGGGGACATGCCCGAAGGGTGGTCCGCCTTGATGGACAAGCACAAGCTCATCTGGATCGGTGCCCACCGGTCCGGCAACGAGCACAACCTGACGGGACGGAGGATGCCCCTGGCGCTCGATGCCGTCTTCAACATGACGAAGAAGTACAACATCGATCCGAACCGCGTCTACGTTTCCGGTGATTCCGGGGGCGGACGCGTTGCCAGCATCCTGGCCATGCACTACTCGGAGGTCTTCAGCGGCGGGATCTTCGTCGTGGGCGTGGAATACTGGGAGCCGCTGCCCGTGAGCGGCCGGCCGGGACAGTTCTGGAGACCCATGCCCAAGCCGCAATTGGCTTACCTGGCTCTCGCCAGAAAACGCGGACGCTATGTCCTCCTGACGGGAGATCATGACGCCAACCGCGCGCAGACCTACGACTATTACGAATACGGCTACAAGAAGAAGCTGCGCCACGTGCTCTATATCCAGGTCCCCGGCATGGGGCACGAGACACCTCCTGCCGAATGGTATGAGAAAGCCATCGTTTTCCTCGACACCGCCTCGGCGTCGACGGAAAATGCCGTGCCTCGGGGCAAACCGGACTAAGCCGCTCGGGACGCTGCCTCGTTGTCACCTGCAAACGGATGCTGGAAAAGGAATACAAGGAGACAGGATGAGGTTTCCGCCTGATGTGCGTGGGACGCTACGAAGGCTGGGCCGGTCGAAGGCGGTCCTGGCTCTTCTGCTTGCGGCGCTGCTCGTGCAGCAGGCCCCGAACGTTGTGCGGCTGGCCAAGAAGGCGTTGTCCGATGAGCCGGCCCCGCGCCGGCCCGATGTGTCCTATGTGCCTACGCCGCAGAAGGTGGTGGACCGCATGCTCGAGCTGGCGCGGGTGACGCAGGACGACGTGGTCTACGATCTCGGCTGCGGCGACGGGCGGATCGTGATCACCGCCGCCGCCAGTACGGATGCCGGGCCATCGGTTACGACATCGTGGACTGGGTGATCGATATGGCGCGCCAGAACGTGGCGCAGGCGGGCGTCGGGCATCTCGTGACCATCGAGAAGGCCGACATCTTCACACTGGACCTGGGCGGCGCCAGCGTGATCACGGTGTATCTGCTGCCGGACTTGAACGTCCGGCTGATTCCCCAATTGGACAGACTCCCACCCGGCGTGCGGATTGTTTCGCACAACTTCGACATGGCGGGCGTCAAGCCCGATCAGGTCGTCACCGTCGAAGACGCCGAAGGCCCCTACGACGATCACACCGTATTCCTGTGGACCACCCCGCTCAACAAAGAAGTCCCCAACGAGGAAGCCCGCCTGTAGTGTGTCCGCCGGGGCGAGGCAGGCCTCGCCCCACAAACGCCGGCTCATTGCGCCCGGCCGATCAACTGCGGCTCTTTAGTTCGGCCGAAGCTGACGTTGGCCTCGCAGTCGTACTGGAGCTGCTGGCCGGCGAACTTCAGGCGGAGCGTATAGATGTACGGCGTCTCGTAGAGGCAGAGCTTGGCGGTGAAGGTGTCGTCTTCGGTCCAGGCGCCGCTGGCCGCCATTGGTTGTGCGGGGAACTGGGCCCAGGCGACGCGGCCTTCTCGCCATTCGTTGCGTCCGCACACGATCCGCCGGTCGGCGCCGTCGACTCGGATCGTGACAGTCACGTCGCCGCTGTTGCCGTCGCTCTCAAGCGCGATGGCCTCGATCTTCTGATCGTTGGGCGCGAACGCATATTTCCTGCCTGACACGGAGGCGGCCCGCCCGTTGCCGTCCGGCGTGCGCAGCGCCAGACCTCTGAGCCTCTGTGTGAGTTTCCTGGCGGCTGCGTCATCGGCAGGCAGTGCGGTGTCCTTCATCGCCGGCAGAAGTCTATCCCAGATCCTGCCACTGGCCCTTCTGCAAGTAGAGTTGGCCGAAGCGGGCGATGTCCTCGGTACGTACGCTCAGGCCGTAGCCGCCCGTACTGACGCCTTCGGGACTGACCTCCCAGGTCGGGTTCTCGATGCCCAACGGCCCGAACAGACGCGGCTGGAGGTAATCGAGAACGGTCTGCCCGGTCGCCTTCTGGACGATGGCCGAGAGTATGTACGTGCCGGAGGTGTTGTAGAGAAAGTGCGTGCCTGGTTTGAACGGAACCGGATGTGCCAGGAAGGCCCTGGTCCATGGCTGGTCGTCCGGGCGGGGCGGCTCGGTCTGGTGGCCCGTGGACATACGCAGCAGGTCGTGGACCCGCATCCACGGTAATTTACCCGGATGTCACCTCTTTCGTGGCGATTGCGCATTCGGCTCGGCCCCGGCTCAGCTCCACGATGAGGATGTCGTCTTCGGGCGGGCCGCTGCGAAACCGCTGGATGTCACGCAACAACTGCTCGGAGACCGGATTGTCGTCCGTCCGCGCCGCTTCGTCCAGCACGACCCGCTGCAGCCCCTCGATGCCGAGCATCCGGTCGTTGCGGTCGTGGGCCTCGGTGGCGCCATCGGTGTACAGGATGATGCGGTCGCCCTGGGCGAAGGCCAGCGTCTGTGTTTGGCATTCGTACAACGGTTCATCGAGCACGCCGAGCATGACGGCGTTGGAGTCCAGCGCGATGCATCCGCCCCGCGTGTCCAGCACGAAGGGCGGCGGATGTCCGGCGTTGGCCCACTCCAGGCAATCGGCCGCCGGGTCGTGCCGGACAGCCACGGCGGTGGCGTAGATGTCGTGTTTGGCGATCGAGACGCAGAAGTAGCGGTTCAAGGCCACGAGCACGTCGCCTGGACGCAGATCGGCGTGCTCGCCGAAGAGGCGGTCCAGCTCGCCGTGAATGCGGTTGACCGTTAGCGCGGCGGTGATGCCGTGGCCGGTGACATCCAGCACGACCACGTTCAGCCGACCCGCCTCATCGCGTCGAACGTACACAAAGTCGCCGCCGAGCTGCTGCATCGGCTCGTAGCGATATCGCAACTGGAACGGGCCCTCCGTGATCTCATGGGGAAACAGCATCTCATGGACCGCCCGGGCCTGCTGCAATTCCTGCTGAAGCTGTCCATAGCGGCCGAGCACGTGCTCCAGCGTGAATCGGCTGCGAAACCGGCTGTACCGGAACCAGCAGTATAACAGGCCGGGGATGCCTGCGGTCGGCAGGATGAACACCTCATAGATCCGGTGGGCAAACGAGCCCTGGACGAAGAGGAAGTCAGACAGCAGCCCCAGCCCGCACAAGGCCGCCAGCACGCGGGCCGCCTCGCGCACCGTCCAGGGGATCAGCAGGGCCCCGACCACGTGAATCAGGAGCACGCGTCCGACGAGCGAAGGCTGACTGGCGACCTGCTCGGCCGGCAGGTCGCTCACAAGAGTACGCAGGGGAAAGGCGGCAAACAGCGGCCGAACCAGAAAAGCCAGAACCCCGGCCGCCACGATCATCCAGAAGCTGTACCGAATCACCGCGACGCGGTCGAGTCGCCGGTCCTTGGCACGCCGGTAGCCGAAGAGGAACACGAGAATGGCCACCACGCCGGGCAGCAGGTCGCCGGCCGACCGCGCCGCGATATTGTGAAGGAAGGAACCTCCTCGCCACAGCAGTGCGATGACCGAAACTGCCAGTTCGACACCGGCAGCGACGATCAGGGCCAGGCAAAAGACCTGGAGACGCCGGCGCATCCATTGGCTTCGCCTCTCTTCGGAAGCCAGTGAGATTTCTTCGTCCAGCGGCAGTGCCATAGAGCCTTCCGTCCAAGCGACCGTTCGCCAATCATATTGAACCTGGATGCCCGATGCCCGTAGAATACCGCGTCTGCGACCGGATTTCGAGCGTTATGCTCGAATCCCCTCGATTCCCTTCACCGAGCGCGGCGCTGGCGCCAGAGCACCAGGCCCAGGCGCAGCATCAGCT
>ERZ795050.251-NODE-251-length-87399-cov-10.834791_pt1 | contig 87399 bp, 91 predicted proteins | sample MGYA00375134_ERZ795050 | MGnify/ENA primary metagenome ERZ795050 (study PRJEB30179, sample SAMN05720221) | activated sludge metagenome | isolation source: Anaerobic digester | place: Japan | collected 2015-05-26 ... | reverse complement strand
CCACGCCCTCCGGCGTGACAGGCCGGCGTTATAACCAACTTAACTACGACCCCGCGAAATCAATTTATATTTCTACTGCTCTGTCAAAAACTTTTGTCAATGGTAGGCGGAACAGGACTCGAACCTGTGACATCCACGGTGTAAGCGTGGCGCTCTCCCAGCTGAGCTACCCGCCCGCAATCGCTCAGAAACAGTGCGTGGCTTCTAGCAACATTGACATTTATTGTCAAGTTTTTTAAAAAGAGGCGCGTTTTAATTCACCGATTGAGAAGCTACCGGCAAGTTAGGTGAAACCTTCGCGCCGAAATCGTCATCTTCCTTTTCAAACGCGATTTTCAATACCTCATCAATATGTTCCACAAAAACTATTTCGAGGGCGTTTTGCACATTTTGTGGGACCTCAGCGAGATCCTTCTCGTTATCCTTGGGAATAATCACTGTTTTTATATTACCGCGATGGGCGGCAAGGATCTTCTCCTTGAGGCCTCCGATGGGCAATACTCTTCCCCGCAGCGTTATTTCGCCGGTCATCGCCAAATCCGACCTCACTCTTTTCTTCATCAACGCCGAGGCAATAGATGTGGCCATGGCGATACCCGCTGACGGTCCGTCTTTAGGAATTGCCCCTTCCGGCACATGGACATGGATATCCACTTTTTTGTAAAAATTCTTATTTAAACCGAACTTTTCCGCGCGTGCGCGGATATAAGTCAGCGCCGCCTGCACGGATTCCTGCATCACATCTCCCAGTTTCCCGGTCATAACCATTCGGCCACTGCCTTCCATAATCGATGCCTCGATAGCCAGAAGTTCGCCTCCTATTTCCGTCCAAGCCAAGCCGATGGTCAGTCCTACCTGACTTTTACCTTCCGTTTCTCCGTGGCGGAATTTCGGCACTCCTAAATATTTGGGAATCACCTTGGAAGTAATGACAATTTTCTTGTCTTTCTTGCCGTTTCCGACTATTTCTTTCGCCACTTTTCGACAAATAGAGGCGATTTCGCGCTCCAAATTACGCACGCCCGCTTCTCTGGTGTATTGACGGATAATCCGCAAAATGGCTCCCCTGGTGAATTCGATATTTTCCGCTTTCAGCCCATTGGCTTCCATTTCTTTGGTTACCAGAAATTTTTGCGCAATCTGCAATTTCTCCTGTTCGGTATACCCGGCAATTCTGATCACTTCCATTCTGTCCTGCAGTGGCGCCGGAATCGTCTGCAAAACATTCGCTGTCGTAATAAACATGATATCCGACAGGTCGTAATCCAGGTCCAGATAATTATCGTTGAAAGCGAAGTTCTGTTCCGGGTCCAGCACTTCAAGCAGCGCTGAAGATGGATCGCCGCGAAAATCAGAACTTAGTTTATCAACCTCGTCCAGGCAGAACACAGGATTGTTTGAACCGGCTTTTTTCAAAGACTGAATAATTTTCCCGGGCATCGCACCTATATATGTGCGCCGGTGACCGCGTATCTCGGCTTCATCGCGCACTCCGCCCAGCGAAATACGAACAAATTTCCTGTTGGTGGCCCTGGCTACCGACTTGGCAATAGATGTTTTTCCTACACCGGGGGGGCCGACCAAACAAAGAATAGGGCCTTTATTTTTTTCCACCAGCGATTGGACGGCCAGATATTCAATAATGCGCTCTTTCACTTTTTTCAAGCCGTAATGATCTTCTTCCAGAATAGCCTCTGATTCCTTGAGTGTATACTTATTTTCCGTTTTGTCCGACCAGGGCATATCAAGAATCCAATCAATATAATTTCGCACGACCGTGGCTTCGGCGGACATGGGCGCCATCATCTGCAGTTTCTTTATTTCCTGGCGTACTTTCTTTGTCGCTTCCTCCGACATCTTTTTTTGTTTGAGCCGTTTTTCCAGTTCGGCTATCTCATTGCGAAAATCATCTTTTTCACCCATTTCTTTCTGTATGGCGCGCATCTGTTCGTTGAGATAATAATCCTTCTGCGTTTTTTCCATCTGCTTTTTGACGCGCCTTTTAATCTTTTCTTCCACCTGAAGAATTTCAATTTCCGCGAGAAGCAGCGAATAAATAGCTTCCAGCCGGTCGCCGATATTGAATATTTCAATGATTTTCTGTTTATCTTCCAGCTTAACGTTCACATGAGTTATGACAACATCGGCCAATTTCGACGCGTCTTCTATCGCCGCAATCGTGCCCATCATTTCCAGGTGAACTTTTTTACTGAGTTTCAGATAAAGTTCGAAAGATTCTTTGATGCTGCGCATCAATGCCTGTTTTTTGACATCGTCATGATCGTCGATGTCTTCGATTTCCTGAACGCGCACCAAAAAGAAATCATTGTTGGGCAGATATTCCTTGATGGCGCCGCGCGTTTTTCCTTCCACCAGAACTTTCACCGTACCGTCCGGCAAACGCAAGAGCTGAATGATGATGCCGATTGTTCCGATATGGTAAATGTCTTCCGGTGCAGGGTCGTCTTTTTTGGCATTTTTCTGAGCCACCATGAAAATGCCTTTTTCATATTTCATCGCGGATTCCAGCGCTGCGATTGATTTCTCCCTGCCCACAAACAAGGGAACAATCATATGCGGAAATACCACCACATCACGCAGCGGCAGCAGCGGAATCGCTATCGTCCTTCCTTTTTCCATGTTTTCATCTTTCTCAAACATAAATGTAATATCCTGTAATTCTAAGCAGATTCCGATTTCGATTCATAAATCAGAATCGGCCTTTCTTTTTTCAAAACCACGTCTTCATTAATCACGCATTCTTTTATATCCTGCTGCGAAGGTATGTCATACATTACTTCCAGCATGGTATTTTCCAGTATGGAGCGCAGGCCGCGCGCTCCGGATTTTCTTTCCATCGACATTTTTGCCACAGCGCGCAGTGCTCCATCTGTGAACTTCAAATTGACGTTTTCGAGAGCAAACAACTTTTTATACTGCTTAATGATCGCATCCTTCGGGTCAACTAATATCCTGACTAATGTCGCTTCGTCCAAATCATCCAGGGTCGCAATCACCGGCAACCGCCCGATAAACTCCGGGATTAATCCGAATTTGAGCAGGTCTTCCGATCTAGTTTCCGCAAGCAATTCGCCCGATCTTTTTTCCTTTTTGCTTTTTATTTCCGCGCCGAATCCTACCGCATTAACACCCAGCCGCTTCGAAATTATGTTTTCCAGATCGTTGAAAGCTCCGCCGCAAATAAACAGAATATTAGTCGTATCGACCTGGATAAATTCCTGTTGCGGGTGTTTGCGCCCTCCCTTGGGAGGAATGTTCGCCATAGTGCCTTCCATGATTTTCAAAAGCGCCTGCTGCACTCCTTCTCCGGATACATCCCGCGTAATGGAGGGGTTTCCTGATTTCTTCGCTATTTTGTCTATCTCATCGATATAAACAATGCCCCTGGACGCGCGGGCGACATCATAATCTGCGTTTTGCAGCAGGCTCAGAATTATGTTTTCCACATCTTCGCCCACATAGCCCGCTTCGGTAAGCGTTGTCGCGTCGGCAATGGTAAAAGGAACATTGAGAAATTTAGCCAGTGTCTTGGCCAAAAGCGTCTTTCCCGAACCGGTGGGTCCGATCAAAAGAACATTGCTTTTCTGAATCTCAATGCCGTCGGAATCAACGCCGGATAACAGTCTTTTGTAGTGATTATATACCGCGACAGAAAGAATTTTTTTTGTTTTTTCCTGCCCAATAACATACTGGTCAAGATATTTTTTTATTTCTTTCGGTTGAAGCACGCTGGCGCGGGAATCCTTGGCCGCTGATTTGTCTTCTTCTTCCTCGATAATATATCGGCATAATTCGATGCACTCATCGCAGATATAGGCCGTCGGTCCGGCAACCAGTTTTCTCACTTCACTTTGCATTTTCCCGCAGAAAGAACAAAAGAGCATCCCCTGCCCCATGCGATCATCTTTGCCTTTTTTAATCACTTATTTCTCCTTTTTAATGCTATCTGCCGACATACCCGGTTTACGCACGATAATTTCATCAATTATACCATATTCTCTGGCCTGATCACTATTCATGAAATAATCACGTTCAGTATCGTTAATCACTTTTTCCAATGGCTTGCCCGTCAATTTCGCCAGAATTCTGTTTAATTCGTCTTTTAATCTTAATATTTCCTTGGCCTGGATATCAATATCCGTTGCCTGCCCCTGAAAACCGCCTAAAGGCTGATGAATCAAAATCCGCGCATGTGGCAGGGCAAATCTTTTCCCTTTTTTGCCCGCCGCCAGCAAAATCGCCGCCATGGAAGCTGCCTGACCCATGCACACTGTGGAAATAGGAGATTTAATGTATTGCATGGTATCATATATTGCCAGCCCGGAACTGACGTGCCCTCCTGGTGAATTAAGATAGAAAAATATATCTTTATCAGGGTCTTCGGACTCCAGGTACAGCATCTGAGCGACCACAAGGTTGGCCACGGCATCATCAATAGGCGTGCCTAAAAAAATAATACGGTCTTTCAAAAGGCGTGAGTAAATATCAAAAGCCCGCTCACCTCGGCCGTCCTGCTCCACAACCATTGGAATTAAATTCACTTTTTAACCTCCGCGCCCGTCAAACCAACTCTTTCCACTTCCTTAATATTGGCATTTTGCACAATAAAGTCAAATACCTTTTTTTGCGTCAAATCCAGCTTAAGATTCTCCATTCTTTCTTCATTTTCGTAAGCTTTTCGTATTAATTCGTAATCTTTTCCGTATTTTGCCGCAAGTGCGCGCAGGTGTTCTTCCGCTTGGCCTATATCCGCTACGAGAGATTCCTTTTCGGCGATTTTTTTGAAAATCAAGAAAGCCCGCACCTCCTTGGCGGCTTCCTCCTTGAATTGGTCATGCATACTCAGACACAAGTCGGCGGCGCTTTTTTCATCCATGCCGGCGGAGGTCATTCTTCTGCTCATATCCGCCATCATATAATAAATCTGGCGCTCCACCAGAGAAGACGGCGCTTCAAATTCATTGATGGCCAGCAATTTTTCCGTAACCGCTCGTTGCAGATTGCTTTCCGCGGTGCGCACGGCCTCTTCTTCGAGTGATTTTTTCAGGTCATCTTGCATTTCTTCAATGGTGTTATATTTGTCGAAATTTTTAACAAAATTTTCATCGAGCTCGGGCAGCTTCTTTTCTTTGATGCTTTTCAAGGTGACGTCGAACAAAACATTTTTACCGGCATATTTCTTTTCCTGATAATTTTCCGGAAACGTGACCTGAATAGTTTTCTTCTGATCTTTATTCATGCCGACAATCTGATCTTCAAATCCCGGCACGAATCTTCCCGATCCTATTTCCAAAAAATAATTATCTGCCTTCAATTCTGGCGGCATTTCCCCTTCAAAACTGCCCGCGAAGTCTATCACGGCAAAATCGCCCTTTTTCACTTGCCTTTCATCTTTTAATTCTTCCATGGTCGCAAACATTTGGCGAATTTCATCGATTTTTTTCGCCATGTCCTCTTGCGTGACGATGATCTTTTCCTTTTCCAAATTCATCCCCATATATCCCTGAGGATCAAAAACAGGCTCCGTTTCAAAGGAAGCGGAAAAAGAGAAAACAGCATTTTCTTTTAAGCCATCCTGGCTGATCTCCGGTCGCGTCAGCGCCACAATTTTATTTTCTTCCAGCGCCTGCCAGTAATACTTGTTGATCAGATTATTTGCTGTTTCCGTGAAGGCGTGTTCTTTAAAATGGCTTTCCAGCACCTGGCGGGGAATTTTCCCCTGCCGAAATCCTTTGATTTTCGCCTGCTTACCTACTTCACGGTATACTGAATCCAACTCGGATTTTACTTCCTCCCAGGGAATCTCAAAGGATATTTTCTTCTTCACCGGACTTAGATCTTCCATTTTCATCGTCTTTGAACTCACAACTTCTTCTCCTAAATATTTAAGTTTTTGGTGCGAGAGAGGGGATTTGAACCCCTATCCGCTTAGGCGGGCTGGATCCTAAGTCCAGTGCGTCTGCCAATTCCGCCACTCTCGCCTTGGATTTGTCGCCTTATATGCACTACTATTTAACTTGTCAACGCGGATTATTTCGTTCACATCGATAAACAAAAGACGCTTGTTCATTGTCTATTTGATAACGCCTGTTTATGCAAGAAAAAAAGATTCAATTCATGCATATCATATTGATTTATTTTCATTATCTTTTTGACATTATACTTTTTTCCGTGTATAAAAGCGCTAAAAGCGCTGCCTGGCCTGATTATATGACCGATAATAAGATCAGATTGCTCCTTCTGGAAAGTAACCTAAGCGATGCCCGGCTCATACGCGAACAGCTGGCCGGAGACAAAACCTTTACTGATGTCCTTTTCGCCACTAATCTATCCGATGCTCTGGAGATTCTTCGTAGCCAGAACTTTGATGCGTCTTTGTTGAATTTAGAATTGCCCGACAGCAGCGGGTTGAAGGCCATTGAATCCCTGCTTTCGCGAAAACCTACTTTGCCCGTCATTATCCTTGCGGGTAATAATGAAGAAAATATCGCCATGGAAGCTGTGCGCCGGGGAGCTCAGGATTATCTTATAAAAAACTCGGCCAGCATTTCCTTTCTGCCCCGCATTATTCGTTATGCTATGGAAAGAAAAAATGCGGAAAGAGAGTTAAATAAGTCCCTGGAAAAACTCACCCGTTCTTTAAGCGGCACGGTTAAAGCAATGGCCATGACTGTGGAAATGAAGGATCCATACACCGCGGACCATCAAAAACGAGGCACGCGGCTGGCGCATGCGATTGCCGAAGAAATGCGCCTGGATGCGAAAGTTATCGAAGGAATTCAATTGGCCAGTATGATTCATGATATCGGCAAAATATCTATCCCTGGTGAAATACTCAGCAAACCATGCATACTTTCTTCACCGGAGTTTAACCTGGTAAAAACACACCCCCTTGTCGGCTACGAAATATTAAAGGAAATCGAATTCCCCTGGCCGATCGCGGAAATCGTGCTACAACATCATGAGCGCTTGGACGGCAGCGGTTATCCTTACGGTCTGAAAAATGACGAAATCATCCTGGAAGCCAAAATCCTTGCTGTCGCCGATGTCGTTGAAGCCATTGCATCACATCGTCCATACCGGCCTGCTTTTGGTATTGATGATGCGATCGCTGAAATCAGCCGTATGCGGGGAGTTCTTTACGATACCAATGTGGTTATGAGCTGCATTTCAGTGTTTCAGGATAAAAAATATTTATTTTGATTTTTTAGTTTATTGCGGCGCGCGCAAAACTTCTGAAAACAATCTCAAAGTTAAAATATTATACTGATTTCGTCTTTTCCGGACGAGATAATTTCAAGAAAAAAGCATAAGCCTGAAGAAATATTTAGTTTAAAATAATGTTTAAGTTTTTTCTTCAGCAATTATTCGGTATGGGGATTATCTTAACAAGATAACTTGAATAAAAAAAGATGGTCGGGGCGAGAGGATTTGAACCTCCGACCCTCTGAACCCCATTCAGATACGCTACCAGACTGCGCCACGCCCCGACATAACAATAAAAGTGAGAAGTCATTATCACCATCACCAAAAGGTGTCAAGAAGTAATAGCGTTAATTCCTCTTTAATTTTATTTAATTCCCCTGTATGCGTGATGACGCTTCGCCGCCAAGCGAACAATACGGCTGCTCATCTCTCCGTAACTTATGCCGGCAGTTTCCGCCGCGCACGCCATTGAGGCATCAAAGCTCAGATCAGCGTTAGGATTGACATCGAGAACATAAAATATCCCCTGGCGCAAACGTACATCCATCCGGGCATAATCGCGGCATCCCGTCACACGGTAAGCCCTCCGGCAAATATTGTACAACGTTTTTAATTCTTCATCCTCCAGCGGTGCGGGAAGAAGAGTCTTGATCTTCTCGTAATGCTCGCTTTGGGGAACAAATTTAGCGTCATAACCGCAAAGGCGATCCTTGGTATCTTTAAAATGAGAAAATTCCATTTCTGCTGCCGGCAAAACTTCCAACGTCTCATTTCCTAAAATAGCGACACGAAATTCTCTCCCGTCAATAAAATCTTCGAGCAATACCGGTTGCCGGTATTTATCTATAATGGCGCCGGCTCTAATTTGCGCTTCAACTTCAGAGAAAACAACAGAACCGGCATCTATTCCCTCTGAGCAATGTTCATATACCGGTTTGACAATCGCGGGAAATATTTTCCATTCTACCGCCCCGGGACGCTCCCATAAAACCCATGCAGGCGTGGGAATTGCACTTTCTTTAAGGGTGTTTTTTACGCGATGTTTGTCCTGAGAAAGACGAAGAGTATGGGCGTCAGCCCCGGTAAAAGTGAAACCAAGTTTTTCGAGCTTGTCAGCAACCATCCACTCGCTGTGCATGATGCCGGGAATGCTTTCACACCAGTTAAAAACAATCCAATCATCGGGATTAAAGGAAGAAAGTTTATCCTTGATATTTTCATTATCGATAGCAACAAATTCCGTGGGATGACCGACATCCTTAAGGGCTTTGCCCAGCTTCTCGGAGACAGTTTTCGCTTCTTGTTTCTCTTCTTTTTTCCATCCCGGGTCAACATTATAAATTAACACTACCGGTATATTTTCCGGCGCATTTACATGAATCGACATTTTAGGCTATTTTCTTCAAAATGTATTTTAGTGATACAGCGATCAAAAAAAATATTTATAAGCTCCGCAGAATTATTGACGCCACAAAAAAATAAGTCAGCAGGCCAAGAATATCCATTACCGAGGCAATCAAGGGGTTGCTGGCGACCGCCGGATCGATACGCAATTTCTGTAAAATCAAGGGCAAAACAATACCGATCAAACTGGATATCATGACAATGGCTACCATGGAAATCGAAACAATCAGAGCAATCTGGTAGCCTCCTTTGTACAAACCTAAAAGCCAGCTGGCCACGCCCATCGTCGCTCCCAAAAGCACGCCGATGCCTATTTCCCTTAAAAAAGCCCAAATCCATTGCCCCTCGCGGATATCGCCCGTTGCCAGGGCGCGGATCATCAACGTCGCGGATTGGTTCCCTGTATTTCCTCCGGTGCCGATAAGCAGTGGAATGAAAAAAGCCAGCGCGATAGCAGAATTGAGAATATCTGTATGCGATGAGATTATTCCCGTGGTGATTACGCTGATAAAAAGAAGTGCCGCTAGCCAGATCACGCGATTGGCGTAAAGAGAAAAGGCCGATGATTCGCGGTAACTCGTCTTCAAGGGATTGATTGCCGCGGACTTCTGGAAATCTTCTGTTACTTCCTCTTCGGCCACATCAAATAAGTCGTCAATAGTTATAATGCCAAGTAAAATACCGCTGGCGTCGAGAACCGGCAGGGCAACAACGTCATAGCGCTTAATCAACTGCACCGCTTTTTCCCGGTCATCGAAGGCGGAAACGCTGATTACCGCCGTATCCATGATATCTTCGACTTTATCGCCGGGCTTGGCCAAAATGAGCCGCCGCAAACCTAAAACGCCGATAAGCCGCCACCACTTATCCGTCACGTAAATGACGTTTGTGGTTTCGCTGTCCATCCCTTTCTGTCTCACATGAGCGAGAGCTTCCTCCACCGTCCATTCCGGCCTGATCGCCACATAATCCGGCGTCATAAGTCGCCCGACGCTTTCTTCCGGATAACCGAGAAGCTGAAGCGCTTCTTTGCGGTCTTCCGCGGAAAGCAGCGTTACCATTTTTTGAATAGCCTGACCCGGCAATTCCTCGAGAAATTCCGTACGGTCATCCGGAGGCATCTCCGCCAAAATGGCGCGGGTTTCGTCTTCGGTAATCGCCTTGAGAACATCCTGCTTGACCTTCGCATCCAGGTGCGTAAACACTTCAGCCAGCATGTTTTTCGGCAGCAGACGCAAAATCACGATACGTTGCGAGTCATCCAGTTCCTGAACCAGATCGGAAATATCCGGCTCGGGAATTTCTAAAAGCAACTCCCTTAGTTCCAGCCAGTTCTTCTGGGCCAACAACTCTTTTATTTCCGGTATGAATAATTTAAGCATTTGCATTTTAAGCCATCCCGCGACTTGCTCTTTATATTTTTCGGAAATTTTTTATCTTTGTAAATGTGAATTATGCTTTTAAAGCAATTTTTATTTTTTGTCTATGATTGTTTTCGTTTTTAGAGAGATAATTGAATTTAACTTTTACGTTTTTAATATTTCTTCCCTTTGCTGTCTACCATGGGCACAAAGCGCACCGGTATGACCTCTTGTTCAATAAGCCTGCCTTTGCTTTTGGTAAGCACAACAAGTTGCTGATATCCTGCCTCACCCACCGGGATAACCATTCTGCCGCCTTCACGAAGCTGTTCGGCAAGCGGCTTGGGAACATGCGTCGGCGCGCAGGTAACAATTATGGCGTCAAAAGGAGCGAATTGGGGCCACCCCTGATAACCGTCGCCTATTTTTACTCTTACATTGTCATAATACTTTTGCAGAATCTTTTGCGCTCTTGCCCCTAATACTTCAATGATTTCAATTGTATATACTTCTCGGCATAGCTTTGCCAGTATTGCCGCCTGATAGCCGGAACCTGTGCCTATTTCGAGAACTTTCATCTGCGCGTGAGGATTGACGACCTGCGTCATCAGCGCGACAATATAGGGCTGTGATATTGTCTGCCCTTCACCGATTGGCAGAGGATAATCTTCGTAAGCCAGATGGCGGTAATTCTCCGGCACATACAAATGCCGCGGCACTTGTCTCATGGCGGAAAGAACATTTTTATCGGTAATATCTCTGGCAGCGAGCTGACTGGTCACCATCCTTTCTCTGAGCAAAGAGTAGTCTTTTTCCCGCACTGCCTCTGCACGGCAATGCAGGGCAAGCCATAATGTGGCCAAAATACAAACCACTGTTAAAAAAAATAAAATATTAAAGTTTTGTGACTTCATTAATATAACTTTTTCGCCGTTCGATAATCACTATTTAATATTTATCGATTTCTTTTTTTTACGGCTACTTTTTTCAAAGGCGTCGTCCAGAGATAAACCCTACTGGTGCCGCCGTCGTTGCGCGTTACCGTGGCTTCGACATCAGGAATAACTCCTTCCATATCAAAATCATGCGAAACGATCCGGGAGCCCGGTTTCAATTTGTCCAATTGGGGTATCAACCGCACGTTTAATTCCGGCAACAAATAGAGCGTGACCACGGACGCGTCGCTCAAGTCGAGCTCAAAAATATCTGCTTCCTGAATCGTCACCAAATGCCCAATATTTTGAGCTTTGACATTATCCTGAGATTTTTTGACCATTTCTGGATCAATGTCAAATCCGTAAGCTCTCGCGCCGGCTTTCTTAGCCGCGGCAATGACGATTCTGCCGTCACCGCAACCCAAATCGTAAACAATGTCATTCTTTTTTATATCCGCCAGCCGCAGCATTATTTCCACTACTTCGTGCGGAGTGGGAACAAAATGAATATCGGGAGTCCGTGAGGGTTTATTTTGCGCCGCGACAATAGCTCCCGATAAAATAATGACTATTGCCGCAAGCAGCGGCAGAAAAACCACTTTCGCAAATATTTTCCTTTTCATTATTCTCTCCTTATTATTTATTGCTTTTGCTTTTTTATTTATTTCTTTCGCTTTTGTAAAATAATTACCGGGATACCGGTTAACAAAACGCCGACACCAACTAGTGCGCCACTGCTTGTGTACATGATACTTGAATAAAGCATAAATATGCAGATGACGCAAAATAAAAAAGGCAATAAGGGATATAGCGGCACGATGAAAGGCCGCCGAATCTCAGGGTTTTTATAACGAAGAATAAAAATAGAAATGCCGACCATCAGTAAAAAAAACCAAAATACCGGAGCGGTATATTCCACCATCATCACGAACCCGTCACGCGATTGTGTCCCAAGAAGAACCAGCAAAAGCGCTATCGCTCCCTGCGCCAGCAGAGCGTTAACGGGAGTGTTTCGGATCCCCTGCCAGCTTCCTAAAAATTTCAGCAAAGGATAATCCTGTCCTAACGCATAATTCGTGCGCGCGCCGGTGATAATCGCCGCGTTAATGGTGCTGAGCGCCGCCAGGAGTATCAGCAGACTGATAAATTGCGCTCCTCTATCACCGAATGTCCCGCGCATTAAGTCGGCCATAACCGCTTCCGAAGCGGACATTCCGGATAACCCCAGCCCGTTCAAAAGAGCGATATTAATGAGCAAATAAATAAGCGTGATTATAATGATGCTGTATAGAAGAACCCTCACCATATTGCGGCGCGTCTCGTGAACTTCAGCGGAAATAAACGCCGCTTCATTCCAACCTCCGTAGGTAAGCAAAACGAAAATCATCGCCGTCCCGAGAGCCACTTTGCCCGGCATGATTTTCCCGGTATTAGCGGCGATTTGAGGCTCGGCAATGAATATACCAATTAGCGCGATAATAAACAATCCGCACAAAATCGCCGTGATGAGCACTTTTTGCGTCCATTTGCCCTGACGGATTCCGGCAATATTGACGCCGGTAAGTAAAACTATCGTCAAAAACGCGTATATCGATGTTGAATAAGGTCCGAGGCGAAATATTTCTGACGCATAATCGCCGATCAAAAAAGCAACCATCGCAATCGAGCCAGTTTGAATTACCGCCATCCTTCCCCACGCGTAGAGGAAAGAAGGAACCCGCCCGAATGATTTTTTGAGGTAATGATAATCACCACCCGCGTGTGGATATGTGGTGGCTAATTCCGCGTAACACATCGCCCCGATAAACGAAGCCAAACCTCCGAGAAGCCAAAAGAGCATAAGCATAGTTTCACTGTCGGCGCTGGCCGCCACAATAGATGGGGTTTTGAAAATTCCGACTCCCACCACCATCCCGACGATTATGGCTACGGCGTCTGTTACGGAAAGCGTTTCGTGCGGCTTACTGTTTGATAACATTCATCTTTTTCCTTTGATTATTTTGGCTGCACTACATTGCCTGCCTTTACAACATTTTACATCAATTGTGGCGAAGATTGTTAAAGACAAAGAATGTTAGGAATTTTTTAAATTGGATAGAGTATAGGCAAAAGAAAAAATTGTGTCAACCAAAAACGGCTTAAGGCTTAAATCAAATAATCATCTTGGCAGTAATTATAAATTTTATTTTTCACGGTAAACGAAGTCAGTGATAATTTATTTTATTTTGAGAATTTTTTGTATCTGTAAACTTAACTTCCAATGGGGGTGATCTAAAACATACTGGAGGGTTCTGCGCAGATTTTCCATATAATGCGGTCCGTCCATCGGCTGCAGGAAAAAATGCTCAAAATCATATTTCAAATATTTTCGCGGATCACTGCCCTCTTGCGGATAGATCAGCTTGAGTTCATTGCCTCTTTTTTGCACGAGATCAACACCCTCTTTCGGACTGACACATATCCAGTCGAGTTGGGGCGATTTAATCGTGCCGTTTGTTTCTACAGCCAAGTAAAAATCCTTCTTGTGTAACGCATCAATCAGAGTCTTATCCAATTGCAAAAGAGGCTCGCCTCCCGTACAGACAACAAATTTGCTCCGGCTATTTTTTCCTTCCGGCCACAACTTAACAATTTTAGCGGCAAGCGCGCCGGCGTTTTCGTAAATGCCGCCATTTTCGCCGTCCGTGCCGTAAAAATCCGTATCACAAAAATCGCATAATGCGTTGACGCGATCCTCTTCTTTCCCTGACCATAAATTGCACCCGGAAAAACGGCAAAACACCGCCGGACGGCCTACGTAATACCCTTCGCCCTGTACTGAATAAAATATTTCTTTGATTTTATACTGCAAATTCCGACTTGTCCTATCTGTATCTGACTGGGTCTTTCAGACCAGCGGCGCGAAAACCGTTGAGGCGCAAAAGGCAGGAATCACAGGCACCACAAGCGGATCCATCGGCAGACGGATCGTAACAACTGTGCGTCAAACTGAAATCAACACCTAATTTTAGGCCTTTTTGAATGATCTGCTCCTTCGACAAATTAATCAGCGGAGCGTTAATACGCATCGGCTGATTATCCTCCACTGATGATTTAGTCGCCAGCTGCGCCATTTTTTCAAACGCGGTGATATATTCCGGGCGGCAATCGGGATAACCGCTGTAATCCAGAGCATTGACACCGATAAAAATATCCGCCGCGCCGATCACTTCCGCCCAGGCCAGCGCGTAGGATAAGAAAATTGTGTTGCGCGCCGGAACATAAGTTACGGGAATTTTTTTAGAAACATCACGCAAGTCTCTGTTTTTCGGAACATCAATGTCTGCCGTCAAAGCTGAACCACCGAGGGTTCTTAAATCGATATTTACAATCAAATGGCGGCAAACCTCAAAATAACGCGCGATGCGACGGGCCGCATCCACCTCTACAGAATGTCGCTGCCCGTAAGAAAAACTAAGCGCGTACGTAGCGAAATTCAAGCTTTTCGCTATTGCCAAAGTCGTTGCGGAATCAATCCCGCCGCTGAGCAGAATCACCGCTTTTTTTTCGGCTGTGTTTTGTTTTTTTTCCATGATCTTCTTTTAGCAGATTTTATTAAAAAGACACAGGTTATTTGATGGGAAAATTGATTGCTTCAAAGAGGAAGACCAAAAAGTGTCTTGGTGTTTTGAGCCGTGGCATGTGCCACCTCTTCCCAGGGAAGATTTTTTATTTGCGCCACTTTTTTTGCCGTATGAACAATAAAAGATGGTTCATTGCGTTTTCCCCGATAGGGCGCGGGCGAAAGATACGGGCAATCTGTCTCCAAAAGCAACCACTCCAGGGGAATATTTTTTACGACATCAGAAGTTTTGTTTGTTTTATCAAAAGTTACCGTGCCGGGAATGGAAATATAAAAACCCAAAGCGATGCATTTTTCCGCCATCTGATAATCGCCGGAAAAACAATGAAACACGCCGCGGCGCACTCCTGATTCCTCGACCATTTTTAAAACCAAATCGTGGGCGTTACGGTCATGAATAACCACGGGCAGGTTCAACTCCGCGGCGATATTTAATTGACGGGCAAACGCATCTTTTTGCATTTCGCGCGGCGCCAGGTCGCGGAAGAAATCCAGCCCGATCTCGCCGTAGGCGACTACTTTTTGATGGAGGGCCATTTTCGCAATTATGTCTAAGTTCTCTTGCGTGGCCGTGTCCGCTTCATGTGGATGAATTCCTACGGTGGCAAATACATTCTGATAACTTGATGCGAGGGACAGGGCTTTTTGGCTTAGCTTTATATCTGTTCCAACGGTGATAATATAATCAACACCCGCCGCCGCCGCTCGTCCGAGAACTGCCTCACGGTCCGCGTCAAACTCCTTCATTTCCAGATGGGCGTGGGCGTCAATGAGCATTATTGCTTATCTTCAGCTTCTTCGAAGGAGATTTCTTCAGCGTTTTCCGCCACATCAGGAAGCTTTTTCAACAAAGAGCCAAGTTCTTTTTCAGATAATTCACCGGACAGGAGACGGCGGGAAATAATGCGTTTGTCATGTTGCAGTGCCTGAGTGCTGTCTTTCTGGGGCATTTTAATAAATCCTCCCTAAATATAATCTTTGATGAATGTTTTAATGAGCGCTCTCCTATTACATTTTCTGTCTTTTCGCAAGCGGCAATGCAAGGATTAACTCGGAAAATTACTTGACTAATGATATTTATATATCTTAAATTCTAATTAGCTTAGGTTTTTTGCTTTTCTCTTCATTTATCACTTACGAGAATGATAAATAAATATGCATCTGAATATACAACCCGAACAAAAAATATACCTTATCTTAAACAAGAAAGAGATCAGAATTTCACGCTTTCAGCAACAGCTTCCCAACGAATATGTTTCAGTAGAGCAGACTAAACCTGCCATAACTCAAGAACACTTGAATGAGATTATTTTTGTTACTTATTTTATCGACGACGGGAAATTGGGCCGAATCGGTTTCGAAGCCCGAATAAAAGCAATTACCGCCGAAGGACGTCTGATACTTTACAAATTAAACGATCCGGCGCCGTGCGAGTTGCGCCGCTGGCCGCGGATCAAAAAAAATCTGCTGCCGAAGGTCCGCGTCAGATGCCAGAAAAAAGAAACCCAGGTCGTGGATATTTCCAGCAACGGCGCCCATCTGATTATGTATGAAGCTGATCATTCCGTTAAGATTGGCACTAACGTCAACCTGAAGTTTCAGTTTGATGAGGCAGAAGTTTGCGTGGAAGGAAAAATTCTGCGCCGATGGGACGACGAATTTCACCGCAGGCACGTGGCCGTTGTTTTTGACGAGGATAACTCTCTCAGCAAATATATTTATTGAAATGCCAAAACCAATGATAAAGATCAGCAGGTACTCATGCCTGCTGATCTTTTTTCACGGCTTCTTCGATGTCGTTGTCTTTAATGGACAAATCCCGGGAATAATCAGGGCAGCGCACGCATCCCTGGGAATCAGTAACCACGCTGAAACGTTTCTGGCATCCCACTCGCCAGGCGCAAATCGCACAATACTTTTTTTCCGAACTCATTTATCTAGATATCCTTCCCCGCTTTCTACTATCTTCGCGCGACACATTATACAGATGATTTTTCGCTGTCAAGCCCTTTTCTACTACTATCAGCGAATACGCATATCCTGCCAGTAAATTAAACTGCCTGAAGCCGGCTGTAGGCTTGGATCCGCTATTGGCGTTCCGTGCGCGCCACCTCTGGCCACACTGGTTGAAACATAAAGATTTACGTCTCCTTCCGGACTGACAGAGACAACTACCGCTGAAGGCACACCGCTGCCCTCTCCCAAACTGATCGATCTGGCTCCACCTTCCCATTGACCCGCGCCTGTTATATAATCCAGATTATAGACCAACGCCTCTCCTGCCGTATTGCAGGGGTCCGAACCGCCTTTATTCGGCACATAAGTGGTAAAATAAACGTTTCCTTGATAGACAACCGGTTCCGCCAATACTTTTTCCGACCCGGAAAAAGTAATATACCAGCCAATCTGTCCGCCCGGATCGCTCGGATCATAAACGCCGGAGGAGCCCAAATTGAGCAGGTCGGCTATGGTATAAGTACTAGTTCTGTCCGCGTCTTTAATCGCGTAAAATCTTTCCTGGGCATTGGGCGCGGTAGGATTGGTCTTGTCTCCAGTTCCCACATATACCCAAAGGTTAAATTCCGTATCAACAGCTACAGTCACAGAAGTATAAATGGGACGAATGGTCGATTGCGCAGGTTCATTTAGCAATTTTTTCCCGCTCCAATTGGCAATGCCACAACCGCCCATCTGTTCCGCTTCAGCTTTTGTGCAGAATTTAAACCGCCAGATGTTGCCGCCTAAATCTCCGACATAAGCTGTATCCCAAAAACCATCATTGTCGGAATCCACGGCCGTGGGCCCCGCTACAAGATCATAATTCATTGTCGCGTCGGTCGCGTAATTATACGTCCAGAGGATTGAACCGTCCTTTAAATCGATGACATAAAAGGATTTGCCGCGTTCATCGCATTGCCCGACAACACGGCCGCAGCCAGAATAGCCGCCACCGATCAATCCTACCCATCTTTCCGTATTGTTGATACGGACACGCCCAATGGTCATTCTGCTCCAGGGCTGAGCCAGGTGTTTGCCATGCAGCGCCGTTAATCCGGCATTACCGCCGATGCGCCATTTGTAAATAGGAAGACTTGCCGTATCACTGATGTCAAAAGCGTAATAACCACAATAATTGTTATAGGTGGTCGTGTAATCCGGGCTGAAGCCGGAATCGCAGCCGGTCGATGAACTCCATAACGTGCTCATTCCGCCGCGACCCTGCGAGGTCACTAATAAAGTCATCCATTCTTCTTTTGATTTATAGGTGTTATAAATAGTTGTAGCAGCGCCATTCTTTACCCAGATCTCTGCCGCGCTTGTCGGCCCGTCCACATAATACTGACGCACTAAAGAAGTCGGATGTGAGGGATGGGCAATCAGTTTAAGCCGCCTTAACTGGTTAGGCGGAATAAAGCTCCACATTTCAGTGCCACCGCCCTCGATCAATTCACCGGTGCGAAAAGCATGGAGTTGTCCATCATTGGCGCCCACAATCATCAGGCGCTTGCCGTTTGCCGACGTACGGATATGATCGTCACGAAATTCGTTATATGCTTTCGGATCGCTTTTATCCCACCGATCATAGAAGAGCAAATTTGGCGTAGCGATAGACAGAGGCGAAGAATGGAAGATATCTCCCAGCCGCCAATATTTTAAAGGATCTTCAGAAATCTTTTCGCCGCCGCGGAAATAATTGATAATCATGTTTCTTTCCGTGGAAGAAGCGGCATTCAAATGGGTTGCAGAAATAGTACTATTGAATTCACTGAATTCCTCCCGGGCGTTTCCGATTAAGGTAAACATATTTCTGCCGCTGGCGCTTTGGTTGGACAAAACCGCGCCCGCGTCCCAGTTGGTAGGGACGATGAGGTTGCCGGCCACATCCAAGTTATACCTTTTTAGATAACCAAGCCAGAAGGGGCAAAAACTCACCGGTTCAAAGGAAGCTTCATAAATAAAATTTTCATCGGCAGTGCGTATGGCCTGAATCGATGCCTGAGTGAAAGAATAGGTGGTTTCACGGATGGTGGAAATAGCGCTCTTTAATGCCGCTGTCAATTCATCACCATCCTGCGCTAGAAAGGCATATCCGCCAAGTGTCTCGTAGCCTGGATCGGTTCCCGCCGTTGTCGTCCGAAAAGTAGGATAACTAGTAGCATCACAATACGCGCTATCAGATGTTCCACCCAAATCAGCACATGAGGCCGCTCCGCCCGGGTAACAGGCGGCAGGCGTGGCGGAAGCACCGGTGGCACTAGCGGGAAATGTGCAGCAATCACCCGCAATAGGCGGATCGGAATTACACCCCACGGGCAGATTATAGCTTTGCGCATTGCCGGAATCAGTGGCGCGGGGATTGTTCGTGCCGCCGTAATAAGCCATCCATTCAAGTGTATTTTTCAAATACGCGGGCATGTCCGCGCCGAAGCCGACAACATAAACACGATAACCGGCGTCAGCCAGCGCCTTGGCGGCCGCCACGCTTTCCCGGCGGCGTTTATACATATTTTCTTGACATTCAGCACCGCAACCTTCTGTGCATAAGGGATCCCTACAATCACAACCGGTGGCACAAGAGTATGTGTCCGCTCCGTCGGACACAAAAATAACAAATTTCTGACGGCATTCTTTTGCCGGGTCTCTGTCTTTATGAACATCCAGATATTTTTTTGCTTCTTTCAACGAATAAACCAGCGGTGTTCCTGAAGTAGCTTCCGCCACGGAACGCGCGATGCAGTTAGTGCTGCCGCTGCAAGTATCGGTGATGAGACATGAGGAGGTAGAACCGGTTTTGCCGCAATAAGTGCGCTGATAAGATGTGCCCGTCATCAAACCCAAATTACTGATCCCTGTAATGAGCTGATTATTCCCCGAGGCGTAATCGCCGCCCGTGTCATTGCCGCCGCGGAAACGCATATAACCGATCCTGATGCCCAGGGTTTCCGCATCGAATTTATCCACTTTATTGTCGCTGTTGTCATCCATCACGGCAAAGAGTGATCTTTTGGCGATCGCCACGCGACGGCAATCGGTAGTATATTCTCCTGTTGGGTTAAAATAAAAAGGACCACTGCAGGCGGCATTGGACCAATATGGTGTATTCATATTGTAAGTATATGCTGAGCCCGTTCCACATGTCGGCCCACCAGGGAGATTGCAATTATTATAGGGATTAGCCCGGCACTCGTCAGTATAAGTACCGGTAGGTTTTCCATAATAGGGATGGCTTGTAACGCCACAAGTTACGCTGTTGTTTTTATACATTTTCAAACCAGCCGGCGTCCAGAGCATGGAACCGGATAAATCGAGGACGATGAGCGCGTCGGGGCTGACATCGGCAAAGGTGTCCTGCTCGTCATTTTCCGGCGGCAGTTCCGGATCGTCCGCCCGGACAAATCCCGGGAGCGTCAGAAAAATAATCAGAATTATTATCCAAACAAAGCGCCAGATATTTTTTTGGCTTTGCATAATCATTTTCCTCCCGAATAAAACATCAGTAGTTTATCGTGCCGATGACGGTGGGAACCTGCTCATCATCATCCGGCGGTTTCTTTTCGTCTTTCGTCGCGCCGAAAACCGGCAAGCATAAAAATATTAAGATGGTGATTATCGCGACAAAAACCATAAATGTCTTTTTTTTCAACATAACAAATACCCCCTAAACAATTAAACACAATCTCAGACACTGTCTCTTCAAAACGGCCCCTGTTCTGTTCCTGTGGAGGCAGGCGCGCTGGCAATACCCACGGAAAGTCTCACGCGTGAGCCATAGCCGGTATCCCTGCCGGTGACGGTTGAGCGAAAAACAGCGGAACGTTGCGAGGGACTGAAGCCGGGAAACCACATATCCGGAATGTTTGAGTCTTGCACAAAAGCAGTCGCGTCAAATTCCGCCTTGGGGTCATTTAGCGGATCAACTTTTTGCCCTATGATAGGCGCGGATGGAGCTGTGGGATTCAATATTCTGCTTATCACATTAACTCCGGCTTCGGCCGCGGAAAAAGCTTTTCTTTCGCCGACAAGTCGGCCGCTGACGCGCAAATCCCCAGTGGTGACTGTTAAGGCGTAAAAACCGACGGCGATGAAAATCATCAGCGCCATAATCGCCGCGACGAGCACAAAGCCATCCTGAGACTCGAGTCTTGTTTTATTAATAATCGCCAACAGTTGGTCCCCCTTATTACGGGCTAGGTGAAAATGCTGCATGGTTTCTCGCTATAATGTCCGTGGAATAAATCATTCTTTTAGGTTCTTTTGTATTAAGATCTATATCCGCTGTTTCCGCCACAATGGTTATTTTAATACGTCTTACCGCCGGTATATTTATCGGCAACGGCAAGGGTTGTCCGTTTCTGTCAAAATATTGAAACACGGGAATACCCGCATCCTGATTTATAACATTACTTCCCAGCGCAGTACCGCCTAATATGGATACAGGTTGACCACAAGAAACGCGGCGTGTGATCGCCCTGGACGCTGAATTATATGAATATAATATAAATTCATTTTGTCCCGCGCAGGGAACATCGTTGGAGCAGTCAGCAGGATTGGCGCAAGCGCAACCGATAACGCCATCCGCGCTTAAATCCATGGCAATATATATGTTGCTGGCATCAGCAAGGAGAATGCCCTTATTTAAGGGATTGGCCGCGACAACCGGAATGCCACAATTGTTCAAATTCACGATACTTGCCCCTGTCCATGTTGTCGGCTGCACCAGCGGGTTGAAAGAAGCCATCGCTATTTCCGACGCCATAATATCCAGCACCGCGCGCGTATCCTGTTGAGTGATGACCTTTCTTCCCACGCCCGCCGAAGTGCGCTGGGACATAACCATCGCCATGTAAACAGCAAGCATCACCAGCCCGCCCACGATAATAGCAATCAGCACTTCGACTAATGTGAAACCATTTTTTTTCTTTTTTAAATTTTTACGCATAAAAAATCAAAAATTGAAATGCCGCGTGGCGATAATCGAACTGGTAATGCCGTTTGCCGGCCCGCGCGCCCATCGGACGCGGACATTCACCAGCCAGGAATTAGTTGTGCCGGCAACAGGCGTTATTGTTGTGACAACGTCAAAAACCGCGTCGCCTTCCGGTCCTCCCGCTGAGCCGCTTGCGGTAACTGTTTTGGGGAAAGTGCCCACCACAACGGGTATATTAGGATTCATTATCTCATATTCCCTCGTTTCCAGCTCCGTCTGCATAATATAAGTCGCGCGCCCAAGATAATCGGCCCGGAAACCCGTGTTCAAAGATGTGCTCTGCATCGGCATCAGCCAGGCGATAGCAATGAATGTCAGAAAAGAAGCAATCAGCGCTTCGACAATGGTGATGCCTTTCTCATTATGAATCTTTATATTCAACATTCACTCTTCCCGACAAATGCGTGACAATTTCTGCCCTTCTCTGTGTTCCGGTGTGCCGTAACACAAGCGTTCCCGCCGTGAGCGTTCCTCTTGGTTGCATAACAATGCTTACCGGCGCGGAAACCACTATTATCTGCGAACTGTACTGGTTGAATTTTTTTGTAACGGCAGGAACCAGCGGAACATATACATCAGGAGTTTCCGGCAGCGGATTTCTTTCCACCGAATATTCACCGGCGGCTAGATTTATCGCAATCCTGTATCTAATATCTTCTGCGATAGCCCTCTGTTTGTAAAGAGCAATTTGGGCCGTGAAATCCTCTGTTGACTCTCGCAAATTTGTGTTTTGTCGATAGCGCACAAAATTTGGCGTGGCAATGGCCAAAACAATACCAAGAATGATCACCACCACCATCATTTCTATTAAAGTCATGCCTTTATTTTTGGTGATATTCACAGCCCATCCATCAATTATTTTTTAATATCAGCAACTTATATGCCAACTATCTAAATTATACCACCTTTATAAAAAGCTTTTATTTAACGATAAATTACGCTTTAAAAAAAATCTTGTCAATTACTTATTCTTTTTTCCGCTTCTGCCTTTTTCCCCTAAAATCAATGATTAATCAGTTATTATTACGTCTAATAACTCATGAAAACAAGCCGCATGAAGGCGTTGCCACAGAAGAAATAAGCAACCGCTGCCGCCGCCAGGAAAGGGCCAAAAGGCAAGGCATATTTCATATCCTGTTTTTTTATAATCATTGCGGCGATTCCTATCAGCGCTCCGGTTAAAGAACTCACCAGCAAAATAAAAATAAGCGCTTTCCAGCCGAAAAATCCGCCAATCATCCCCAAAAGTTTGATATCCCCTCCTCCCATGCCTTCGCGCTTGGTAAGCGCTTCATATACAAAGGCAATGGCAAACAACACACCGCCGCCCGCCAAAACGCCGATAACCGCTTCCGGCCAGGGAACCTTCATGATAAAGATTCCCGCCAAAAGAAATATCGGAATCCCGGGCAAAGTGATGATATCGGGGATAATCTGATGATCAAGATCGATAAAGGTTATAACAACCAACGCCGCCGTGAAAACAAAAGCGGCCAAAAACTTTAAACTAAAACCAAATGTCAAGAAAAGCAATAAAGCCAATACTGCTGTTATTAATTCCACTAAAGGATAGCGCCAGGAAATTTTACCGCCGCAATCACGACATTTGCCCTTTAAAATAAAAAAACTGATAATCGGAATATTATCATAGAAACGAATAGGCTTTTCACAGCGCGGGCAACGCGACAATGGTTTGATGATAGATGTTTTATCCGGCAGGCGGTAGATGCATACGTTGAGAAAACTTCCCACAACCGCGCCAAAAATAAAGGCAAAAAAATTCCAAATTATCATTATTTTTTCCGTTACTTTCTTTTCGGGTGACAGAAGAGATTGAATGAAAATCTGATGTGACTATCGGCAGTTCTGCCGCCCTATCCCCCATTTCCCAAGACTTAGGCCAGTAACTTTGCGCCCCGTTTTTTCAAACGGTTTGCTCATCTTTTCGATATTAGAAATTTTACTCTTTTTTCGCCTAAAGTCAAGAATATTATTATTACCATAAGTATTTGATTTTAGCCGTCTTTTCTTGACCAGTCATAGGGAATTTCACTTCCGTGCGCCGGCAGGCGATACTCATCAGGCGCTTTATAATTATATGTTTCCGTGGGCGTGTTGATAACCAGCGCTTCCTCTTCGGATATGCATTTAAAGCCATGATAAACCAGCGGCGGAATATGCACTAAAACAGGATTATGGACACCGGCAAAAATCTCATTTATCTGGCCATGTGTTGGTGAATCTTTCCGGCTGTCGTATAAAACTATTTTCATCATTCCCTGGACCACGGCCATATTGTCAGCCTGCTTTTTGTGGTAATGCCAGCCTTTGACCACGCCGGGATAAGCTGTAGTTAGATAAACTTGGCCGAATTTCTGAAAAAATTCATCGTCCGACCGGAATATTTCCATCAGCCGTCCTCGCTCATCTGGAATTACTCTAAGTTTTTTAACAATCACGCCGTCAATCATAATTTATTCGCTCCTGTTTGCGCTACCATTTGTCCGGCCGCCTGCAGTGATTCAAAAGTACCGGCGTCCGACCACCAGCCGTCTAGAACATCCCATTCCATTTTTCCTTCATTAATGTAAAAATTGTTGACGTCCGTAATTTCCAGCTCGCCGCGCTGCGATGGTTTTAGTGATTTGATAAATTCAAAAACGCGATAGTCATACATGTAGATGCCGATGACGGCGTAATTTGACGCGGGCTGCTTGGGCTTTTCTTCGATGCGGACAATTTTTCTTCCGTCAAAAACAGGCACACCGAACCGCTGCGGATCCGTCACTTCCTTGAGCAAAATGCGCGCGCCCTCTTTTTGCGCGCGGAATTTATCCGCCGCGGCTTTAATATTCTTTTCGATAATGTTGTCTCCTAGAACAACGGCAATTTTATCCCTATCGGCAAAATGCTCAGCCAGACCAAGCGCCGCGGCAATGCCTCCTTCGCCCTGCTGATAGGTGTAGTTGATGTGCTTCAATCCGAAATCCTTGCCGTTTTCCAGAAGGCGTAAAAAATCTCCGGCGTTATTGCCTCCCGTAACAATCAAAATTTCATTGATTCCCGCGTTTACCAGCGTGCGAATAGGATAATAGATCATCGGCTCATTGTATACGGGAAGCAAATGTTTGTTGGTTACTTTCGTCAGGGGAAAAAGCCGGCTGCCCAGCCCTCCGGCTAAAACTACGCCCTTCATCTTATCTCCCTAAATTTTCACTAATTTTATTACTAAACTTTTTTTTCATAACATATCCTGATCTGCATAAACAACAAAATTCTTTACAGTTGCTTAGCTAATAAGGTAATTATTTCTCATGAATGACGAATATTACATGCGCCGGGCATTGCAACTGGCTCGCAAGGGAAAGGGCTATGTCAGCCCCAATCCGATGGTAGGCGCGTTGGTGGTAAAAGACGGTCGTCTTCTGGGCGAAGGTTATCATCGGCGTTATGGTTCGGCACATGCGGAAGTTAACGCTTTAAAAAAAGCTGGACCTGAAGCCAAAGGCGCAACTCTTTATGTGACGCTGGAGCCATGTTGTCACCACGGACAAACGCCTCCCTGTACTGATTTTATACTGCGAAATAAAATCAGCCGTGTTGTGGTCGGCGCCATAGATGCCAATCCGCTGGTATCCTGCCGGGGCATAGATTTTCTTAGCGCAAACGGTATCGAAGTAAAAAGCGGCGTACTGGAAAAAGAATGTCGCGAACTTAATGAAATCTTCTTCCATTACATGGAAACGGGCATCCCGTTTGTCACTTTAAAATACGCGCAAACGCTCGACGGACGCATTGCCACATCATCTGGCAAATCTCAGTGGATCAGTTGCACCGAATCTTTAAATTACGTGCATAAACTCCGCGCGCAGCATGATGCGATATTAGTCGGAATCAATACAGTGATTAAAGACGACCCCGAGCTCACGGTCCGGCGCGTACGCGGTCGTAATCCTCTGCGCGTCGTGGTAGATTCCAAATTAAAAATTTCTCCCAAGGCGAAAGTTCTGCAAAATCCGGGTAAAGTAAAAACATTAATCGCTACAACAAAAAAACCAACAGATACCGCTTTTAAGAAAATTTCCGCCACCGGAGTTATCGTTTTATCGTGCCGCGCCACCAAACAAGGGCAGGTTAATCTGAAAGATTTATTCAAAAAACTGGCCGCGCGAAATATTTCTTCTATCATGATCGAGGGCGGCTCGCGCATCATCACTTCGGCTCTCAAGGAAAATCTCGCGCAACGCCTGGTTGTGGTCATTGCTCCCAAAATTCTCGGCACGGGAACACAGGCGGTAGGCGACCTGAATATTCGCCAACTGGATAAGGCGAAAATACTATCCATGAAAAAGATATGGAAAAGCGGACAGGATATAATTATCGACAGCCGCCTGAATTAAGGATTGAATTTTCGGATAATGATAGTGAATATTGTATTCAAAATACTTGACTTTCCGACTATTATGCGCAAGATAGCTTGCGCCGGATAAATACATTTTAGGAACAGATTTTGAAGGGATTTATCAAAATAAACAAGGTGCTCTGCAAGGAATGCCATTTGTGCATTGTTGCCTGCCCTAAAGGACACATCATCGCCGGAAAAGAATATAACGCCCAGGGATACCGCCCAGTCTGCACAAACGGTGAAAAAGAATGTAACGGCTGCGCTCTTTGCGCGACGATGTGTCCGGACATTGCCATCGAGGTCTACCGTGAATAAATTTTTAATGTCGGGCAACAATATAATCGGCGAGGCCGCGATTCGTGCCGGCTGCCGTTTTTACGCCGGTTACCCGATTACGCCGCAGAATGAGCTTACCGAATACATGGCCGAGCACATGCGCAATGCCGAAGGCGGCGTTTTTATTCAGTCCGAAAGTGAAATCGCCGCGATACATATGATTACCGGAGCGGCGGCCGCCGGCGCCAGGGTTATGACTTCTTCTTCCAGTCCCGGTATTTCGCTGAAACAGGAGGGCATTTCTTCTCTCGCGGCCTGCGAACTTCCCAGCGTTATTGTCAACATTATGCGCGGCGGTCCCGGCCTCGGCAATATCCGCCCGGCGCAGGGCGACTATTTTCAGGCCACGCGCGGGGGCGGCCATGGAGATTACCGCACCATTGTTTTCGGTCCCGCCACCTGTCAGGAACTGGCGGATTTGACAATGGATGCCTTTGATCTGGCCGATAAATACCGCACACCGGTGATGATTCTCGCCGACGGCATGATGGGTCAGATGATGGAACCGGTTATCTTCAAGAAACCAAAGCCGCGCCAATATAGCGAAAATTTCATGCTGCGCGGCGCGGGTGACGGCAAGAGTAAAATTATCCGCGGTCTTATTCTGGACGCGATTGATATGGAAGAACACAACTGGAAACTGGCCCGCAAATATGAGGTCATAGCCAAAAACGAAATCCGTTACGAAACTTATCAAACTGACGACGCTGAACTGGTTGTTGTGGCTTACGGAACGGCTGCCCGCATCGCCAAAGGAGCGATTAAACGGCTGCGTGAACATAATAAAGTTAAAGCTGGCCTTTTCCGCCCGATCACGCTGTGGCCTTTTCCGGAGGCGCGGCTGCGTTCGCTTTCCGGCAAAATCAAGGACTTTCTTGTCTTTGAAATGAGTACCGGACAGATGCTTGAGGATGTACGCCTGTCGCTGCAGGGATATGCCGATATCGGTTTTCATGGACGCCCCGGTGGCGCCGTGCCCACGCCAGCGGAACTGGCCAACGTTATCGCACGCTATTACGAAAAGAAGGATTAAAAATTTAAATAAAAATGGCCAAAGTAATTTTTCAACGCCCCAAATATCTCAAGGAAAATGTTTTTCATTATTGTCCCGGATGCGGACACAGCATCGCGCACCGGCTGATCGCGGAAGTGATCGATGAAATGGACATCAGAGGAATAACCATCGGCGTGCCGCCGGCGGGCTGCGCCGTATTGGCATATAATTACTTTGATTTGGACATGATTGAAGCACAGCACGGCAGAGGCCCCGCTCTGGCTACGGGCCTTAAACGCACTTTGCCCGATCGTTTTGTCTTTTCCTATCAGGGCGACGGCGATTTAGCCGCCATCGGCATCGCGGAAAGTTTTCACGCCGCCAACCGCGGTGAAAATATCACTGTCTTCTTTATCAACAACGCAGTTTACGGTATGACGGGCGGGCAGATGGCGCCAACAACCATATTGGCGCAGAGAACAACCACCACTCCCGCCGGCAGGCACAAAACGCTCGACGGCTATCCGGTTAAAGTTTGCGAGCTACTTTCGCAACTGCCAGGCGTTGCCTACGCGCAGCGCTGCACGCTGACGTCTCCCGCGCAGATTAATAAAACAAAAAAAGCGATCCGCAAAGCCTTTCAGTGCCAGAAAGATGCGCTGGGTTTTTCCATTGTGGAAATTCTTTCACCATGCCCGACAAACTGGAAAATGAGCCCAATTGATGCCTGCAAGTGGATTGATGAAGTAATGAGCAAAGAATTCCCGCTAGACGTATTCAAAGACATTACCCCAACTGCGCAAAAAAATACGGAGGCTGTGTGAATAATGGCCACTAAAGCGATATTTTCCGGTTTTGGGGGACAAGGCGTGTTAATGATGGGTTACAGTCTGGCACACAGTGCCATGAACAAAGGCTATCATGTAACGTTTCTTCCCTCTTACGGCGCGGAAGTCAGAGGCGGAACCGCCAACTGCACCGTGGCAATTGCCGAAGAAGAAATCGCCTCACCGGTTGCCTCCGAACCTGATTACCTGGTGGCGATGAACTCACCTTCTCTTTTTACTTTTCAGAACAAAATAACCGCGGGCGGCGTTATTTTCTTGAACTCTTCCATCATCAAAGATCATCCAAACCGACCAGATGTGGATATATGTTCCGTGCCATGCTCGGAACTGGCTGAAGAGATGGGCAACAGCCGCGTGGCCAATATCATCATGATGGGCGCCTTTATTAAAAAAACAGGCATTGTCACTGCGGAGATATATCTCAAGAGCCTGGAGTCGATTCTGGGCAGCAGAAAAAAATCCGCCGCGGAAATCAACCGTCGCGCCTTTTCCACCGGCTTTGATTATCTGAAAAACTGAAACAAAGGGATGCAGGTATGTCTGTAAAACAAATTTCCGTACTGCTGGGCAATGTGCCGGGTTCGTTCGCGCGGCTCACACACATTTTGGATTCGGAAGACATCAGCACCAAAGCCGTCTCCGCCGCTAGTACCGCTGAAGACAGCACGGTGCGCCTGGTCGTCAATGATCCCGACCGCGCCGCCGCGGTATTGAAGAGCTATAATTTCAATTTTGAAGTGACGCCGGTGCTGGCCGCGGAAGTACCGCTGCACGCCGGCGGTATGAACGCGATCCTCAAACCGCTGGCGAAAGGCGACATCAACATTCATTACCTCTACACCACCATCAACCGCATCGGCAAGGAAACCATTGTTATTCTCGGTGTGGACAAAATTGACGAAGCCAGGGAAATTTTGAAGCAAAACTGGATTTCCCTCATAGATGAAGAAATTTACGCCATACCCTAATTTTTTTCATGCCCGTATCCGCCGAAAAAGTGAAAGCGCTGGCCGACAGAATGGCCTCTTTAGGCGTTGCCGAAAAAGATTTCGTGGAATCTTTTATCCGTTCCTCGGGGCCAGGGGGCCAAAAAGTTAACAAAAGCGCGACGCGCGTGCATCTCATTCATTTGCCCACCGGTCTTTCGGTAAAGTGCCAGCGTGAACGCTCACAGAGCCTGAACAGATTCCTGGCGCGACGATTACTCCTGGATAAAATTGAGGCGCGCCAAAAAGGTTTTGTAGAAGAAAAAAAGAAGGCTCAGGAAAAAATCCGCCGACAAAAAAGAAAGAGAAGCAAAAGAGCCAAGGAAAAAATACTTGCCGCCAAACGCAAAAGATCGGAAACAAAAGCCCTACGCGGAAAAATTATCTCACACGAATAGAAAATTTACTCAACTTTGCTGCATTTGATTAAAATTAGCTTCTGCTCATAAAAAAAGGGAGTGAAAGTCGATGCACGCTTCCCCTCCCTGATTTTTATTATGACATTTTTTGGGGCTTTACTCTGCGCCAATAACCTTCAAAAGCGGATTTGCATAAAGCAGGATCAACGCCACAACCAGCGCGTAAATCGCCAGCGATTCAATCATCGCCAGACCGACCATCATGGTCAGAAGAACCTTGCCCTGCGCTTCCGGATTTCTGCCGACGGCATTGGTCGCTCCGTTTAAACCATTGCCCATGCCCAGGCCGGTGCCGATAGTGCCCAAAGCGATCGCGAAGCCCGCTCCAAACACGGAAAGACCGACAACAATCGCTTTCGTATAATCAACCGCCGCCGCTTCAGGTGCCGCGTACGCAAAAGGCGCGATTACAACCGTCAACAACATAACCAACATAATGTAAAATAAACTTTTTTTCATGGTAATTCTCCTTTGTAAAAAATTAACTGCCATTAAACTATGAACCAATTAAACGACAACGGCAAATTTTACTGCTTTTTGACCTCCTTTCTCTGCCGTAAAATTTGTTAGACTATCGGTCATTTTTTTTGGATAGTCAAGTAATTTTTCGGATCAAACGGTCAACAAACACATTTCTTGATTTTATCAAGCAGGCAAGATATTAGATTCGTATGAACGACTTAGAATTAAGTGTGGCGCAAATTGTCCAGAAAGAAATAGAAATTACATCACGGCCTTTTGAAAAAATTGCCAAAGAACTGAACCTTCCTGAGGCACAAATTATTGATATTATAAATTATTTTTGCTCGGAGGGACTGATCAGAAAATTCGGCGCCGTTTTACGCCACCAAAAGGCGGGCTTTAATAAAAACGCCCTGGTTATTTGGTCCGTTCCTGAGCTTCAGATAAACAAAATCGGGGAAGCATTCGCATCGTTGCCGTTTGTTTCACATTGCTATGAAAGAAACCCCGCTTTCGCGGGAAGGTATAATCTTTTTACCATGGTGCACAGCCGCGATAAAGATATTCGCGCCCTCGTCTCTTCCATGTCATTTTTATCCGGGATTGGCAATTTTATGATTTTAAAAAGCTTGCAGGAATACAAGAAATCATCGCCGGAGTATTTTTGATGCGCGTAAAAAAGTGTGATTATTTTTCCCGTGCGAAGAAATTCATTGCCGGCGGCGTTAATAGTCCCGTGCGCGCGTGGCGCGCCGTGGGCGGCGAACCTCTTTTCGCGAGCCGGGCAAAAGGTTCCAAAATTTACGACGCTAACGGCAAAAAATACATTGATTATGTCCTGTCCTGGGGGCCGATGATACTGGGACACGCCCATCCGCAAGTTATCGAGGCCATCAATAAATCTTCCAGAAAAGGAACAAGTTTCGGCGCGCCGACGGAAGCGGAAACAAAGATCGCGCAGTTGCTCTCTGAGGCGATTCCCTCCTTAGAGCTTGTGCGCATGACCAGTTCCGGCACGGAAGCGGCCATGACGGCAATCCGTCTCGCGCGCGGTTTTACTGGTAAAAAATTAATCATCAAATTCGATGGCGGCTATCATGGTCATGCCGATTCATTGCTTGTTAAAGCCGGTTCTGGTGTGACTACACTGGGCATACCCGGCTCACCGGGAATCCCTGAAGAAACAGCTCATCTTACTATATCTTTGCCCTACAACGATTTAACGACAGCGCGCGCCGCTATCGAAAAATATAGTTCTGACCTTGCCGCCGTTATTATCGAGCCCGTTGCCGGAAATATGGGCGTTGTTGCGCCACAGACGGGTTTTCTCGAAACATTGCGCGAACTCACCTTTCGGGAAAAAATACTTCTGATTTTCGATGAAGTAATCACCGGCTTCCGCTTTACTTTTGGCGGCTATCAGGATTTAATAAACATCAAGCCTGATCTTACGTGTTTGGGAAAGATCATCGGCGGCGGACTGCCTGTAGGCGCGATCGGCGGCCGGCGCGATATCATGGAAAGACTCGCTCCCAGCGGTGAAATCTATCAGGCCGGAACTCTTTCCGGAAATCCGCTAGCCGTTAGTGCCGGCTTAACAACACTTACTCTGCTTAAGGAAAAAAAAGACGAATATAACCGTCTGTCGCGTCAAGCCGAATTTTTATGTTCGGAAATGAAAAAATTGTTTGAAAAAAAAGGATTTAATGCCTGCATTAACCGCGTTAATTCCATGTTTACAATTTTTTTCCAGGAGGGGCCGGTAAATAATTTAGCTGACGCGCAAAAATCCGACACAAAACTTTTCGCTCGGTTTTTTCACGCCATGCTCAAAAATGGCGTGTGGCTGGCGCCTTCACAATTTGAAGCTTTATTTGTTTCCTTCGCGCACAGCAGGAACGACTTATCTTTTACGCTGGATGCTTGTGCGAAGGCGTTGAAATCCTTATGACCTGCTGATTGACATCGCGCGGGCCTTACTGTAATCTGCTGCACAAACTACGTCATGCACCGGAAATTACCGGCGGGGGTGAAATGAAAAAGGCATTTATTACCGGCATAACAGGACAGGACGGATCGTATCTTGTCGAACTTCTCCTAAAAAAAGGATACGAGGTGCACGGCCTGATCAGGCGTTCCAGCACTTTTAACACCGATCGAATCGATCACCTTTACCGCGATTTTCATGAACCCAACACAAAACTATTTTTACACTACGGCGATTTGAGCGTGTCCGGCCAGCTGATGGACCTGTTGCATGCCATCGCTCCCGATGAAATATACCACCTGGGGGCGCAAAGTCACGTGCGCGTAAGTTTTGACATGCCCGAATACACGGGCGACATTACCGGTTTGGGCACCTTGAGAATTCTGGAAGCCATCCGTAAAACAGGCATAAAAACAAAATATTACCAGGCTTCATCCAGTGAAATGTTCGGCGCCGCCCCCCCGCCACAAAATGAAAAAACATTTTTCCAGCCGCGCAGCCCTTACGCCGCGGCCAAGGTTTATGCGTTTCATGTGGTGCAAAATTACCGCGATGCTTACGGTATCTTTGCCGTAAACGGCATCTTGTTTAATCATGAATCGCCGCGGCGCGGCGAAACTTTTGTCACCCGCAAAATAACGCGCGCGGCCACACAAATCAAACTGGGATTGAAAGACAAACTCTATTTGGGCAACCTTGAAGCCAAACGCGATTGGGGATACGCCGGAGATTTCGTCGAAGCGATGTGGCTCATGCTCCAGCAGGAAAAGCCCGATGATTTTGTCATCGCCACCGGAGAAACTCACTCGGTGCGGGAATTTGCCGAAATGGTTTTTGCCAAACTTGATCTGGATTATAAAAAATACATTGCGCTTGACCCGCGATATTTACGACCGACGGAAGTGGACGTTCTCCTGGGCGATGCCTCAAAAGCCAGAAAAATCCTGGGCTGGCAACCAAAAGTTTCTTTTGAGAAATTAATCGATATGATGATTGCCGCCGATATGGAGATTGCCCAAAAAGAAAAAACGCTTGTTGACGCCGGTTTCACCTGCGCCAACAGTGAACGCTTGTCATAGAAGTATCAGGAGATTTTTCTTGCTCAAAAATAAACGCATAACCGTTACAGGCGGCAAAGGATTTTTGGGTACACACCTGATAAAGAAACTTGCCGAACAGGGATGTGCGAAAATCGAAATCGCCGACCTTCCGGAATACAATCTTACCGAAATTTCCTCTGTGCGCCGCATGTATGCCGAAAAAAAACCGGATATTGTCATCCATCTAGCAGCCAAGGTCGGGGGCATCGGTTTCAATCGGGAAAAACCGGCGGAGCTTTTTTATGATAATCTGATGATGGGCGCGCAGTTGATCCATGAAGCGTATCTCAACAAAATAGAAAAATTTGTCGCTTTGGGAACAATCTGCGCCTATCCTAAATTCACTCCCCTGCCCTTTAAAGAAGATGACATCTGGTCCGGCTATCCGGAGGAAACAAACGCTCCTTACGGGCTGGCCAAAAAAATGATGCTGGTGCAGTCGCAGGCATACCGGCAGCAGTATGGTTTTAACTCGATCTTCCTGCTGCCCGTTAATCTTTACGGCCCCGGCGACAACTTTGATCCGCGCTCGTCGCATGTTATACCTGCACTGATAAAAAAATGCTTTGATGCTCACGACAGAAAAGAAAATTCAATCGAAGTTTGGGGAACCGGCGCCGCCACGCGCGAATTTTTTTATGTGGAAGACGCGGCGGAAGCCATTGTTCTGGCCACCGAAAAATATAATAAAAGTGAGCCAGTAAATATCGGCGCCGGCTATGAAATATCCATTAAAGATCTAGCGGAACTGATCGCAAAATTGAGTGGTTTTCAAGGCGATATAATCTGGGATAAGACTAAACCGGATGGTCAGCCCCGGCGTTTGCTCGACACTTCTAAAGCATGGAAAGAATTCGGTTTTAAGGCAAAAACCGATTTGGCCACTGGGCTGGCCAAAACTATCGAATGGTATAAAAACTTCCGGCAATTAGCAAATTAAATGAACGCCGGTCATTTTTTTATTGACATTAATATTACGCGGTGTTAAGGACTCTTTTGTTGAATGGATAAGGACGTCAAAAAAAGCGCCATTCAAATGGCCTATGCCAGCAGCATCGGCATCGCTATGGTTCTGGCGATTTTTGGGTGTCTGATTTTAGGAGTTTATTTAGACAGAAAATTTGACTCCGGCAATGTTTTTACCTTTATTTTTTTAATCATCGGTATCGCGGCCGGATTTCGCAACCTCTATGTTCTGATAAAAAGAACTTTTACTGATGACGAACCGATAATCAAGAGCTTTAAAAGTGAACCTCATCGCCAAAGACCCGCTCCAAAGAAGAATTGAAATCAACAACTGGATTGTTCTCGCCGTCGTTTTCATTCCCTCCTTAATTTTCGGCACGTTAAAATTTTCCATGGGCGTTTTAATCGGCGGGTTCATCTGTATCGTCAATTTTTATTGGATGGGACATTCGTTGCGCCACGCTTTTAATAAAAAATCCACCAGCATCAAATCCAACGTTGTTTTGAAGTATTTTCTGCGCCTAGTATTGAGCGCGATTGTTCTGTATTTTCTCATTTCCGCGCAAACGGTGAATATCATTGGTCTGATTATCGGCCTTTCCGTGGTGATGGTGACTGTTGTTTTGACGGTCTTGATTACATTTTCAAAAAAAAACTTTATTGAGGAGAGTTAATAAATATGCACCCCATTTATTTTCTGGAAAATCCCTATATTCCCGCGCACGTCGCTTACACCCTGCTTTTGGCCGCTGTCCTGATTGTCCTGGCCTTTCTTGCCTCAAGAAGTCTTCAGGTTTATCCGGGCAGATTGCAGAATTTCATGGAGGTTGTCATCGGTGGCTTTGACGCGTTGCTTAATGAAATCATGGGGCCCAAGGGCCGCAAATATTTTCCGCTTGTCGCCACTTTGGGACTTTTTATTTTTTTATCCAACCTGATGGGCGCTTTTCCCGGATTCAAGTCACCCACTTCAGACATCAACACCACGGCGGCGCTGGCGCTTGTCGTCTTTTTTTCCACGCACGTTGTCGGCGTGAAAACACACGGTTTAAAATACCTCAAGCAGTTCATGGGCCCGGTCGGTTGGCTTGCTCCGCTGATGATTCCCATTGAAATCGTCAGCCATCTTTCCCGCCCGCTTTCTTTGTCTTTTCGTCTTTTCGGAAATATTAAAGGCGGAGACCTGGTCTTGATAATTCTGCTGATTCTGGTGCCCATGCTTGTGCCGCTGCCGATCATGGCGCTGAAGCTTTTCGTCTATCTGGTGCAAACGCTGGTTTTTGTCTTGCTAGCCATGATGTATATCGCCGGAGCAGAGGAAGAAGCGCACTGATTTGATCATTGCCGCTGTCGTTGCGCGATACGGCGCGGGATAACTCAAATTTAACCACAGCTGGCAGCAATGATGCTGCCAGCTGTTTTTATTTTCGCGTCCTGTCAGGATATTTTAGCAAAATGAAATTACAGAATAATCAACATCATACTTGACGTCTTGCCTTAATCGTAATATCTAGCACATGATTTTTTAATATATCCGAGGTGGAAATGTATAGCTTAGGAATCAATATCGGCTCTTCCAACGTTAAAGCGACCATGCTGGAAGGCAATAATATATTATGGAGCGCTGTCGAGCCGCATGAAGGCAATTTTCTACACACTTTAAAAAATATATTATCCTTACATCCCTTGCCCGCCGATGTAAAATCACTGGCCACAGGCACGGAAGGCCGCCGCCTGCTAAATATAAACAGCGTGATCGAACCGCTTTGCATCGAGGAGGCGCTTGAACGCCTCAATCAAAACATCGATGCTGTGGTTTCTCTCGGCGGCGAAGACCTTGTTGTTTACACCATTGATAAGAACAAAAAAATTATCAACAGCTTTTCCGGCAATAAATGCGCCTCCGGCACGGGAGAATTTTTCAAGCAGCAGCTGGCCCGAATGAACATGAAGCTTGGTGACATCAACTCGCTCGAAGATAATTGCTGTGTCTTCAAGCTTTCCTCTCGTTGTTCCGTTTTCATGAAAAGCGACTGCACACACCGCCTGAACAAGGGGGAAGCCACCAAGGGGGATATCGTTTTATCTCTCAGCGATGTCATGGCCATCAAAGTTATTGATTTCCTCAAGCGCGCCAGAATTAGCAGCGGCAAAATCATGCTGGTGGGCGGCGTTACCCAGAATCCGCACATTATCCGTTTTATCCGCCAGAGACTGCCGGAAATTGAACTGATCATACCCGCTCAGTCGCCGTTTTTCGAAGCGTACGGCGCGGCTCTTTTAGCCAGAAAATCCGGCAGCATCCTGCCGCCGCTGAACTCTCTTTTTAAAAAAAGCCGCATTCAATTTAAACGGTTTAATAATCTGAAAAGCGCCGTCGGCCGGGTGACGTATCTTCCTTCTCAGAAAGGCAAGGTTGTCGCGGGACGAGAATACATTTTAGGCGTGGACGGAGGTTCCACAACAACTAAAGCATGTCTGATTGATATCGAAACAAATGAAATCACCGCTTCCTATTACGGTCGCACGCACGGCGACCCGGTGGCTGCTCTTAAATTTTGCCTGAGCGAAATTAAAAAACAAATTAGTGAAGATATTGGCGATGGGAAAATAAGCATAACCCTGGCCGCCACCACCGGCTCGTCGCGCGAAATTTTGGGCGTTTTCTTGGAAACACCCGCTGTTTACAATGAAATTATCGCCCATGCCGTCGGCACTACATTTTACCGTGAAGATATCGACACGATATTCGAAATCGGCGGACAAGACGCCAAATATGTATTCCTGAAAAACAAGGTGCCAATTGATTACGCCATGAATGAAGCCTGCTCCGCCGGAACAGGTTCATTTCTCGAGGAATCGGCGCAGGGAGATTTGAATATCGCGCGCGCTGAAGAAATCGGCGATATCGCTATAGCCGCCCAAGCGCCTTTAAAATTCGGCGAGCACTGTTCCGCTTTTATTAATTCTGACATCCGCAACGCCATCCAGCAGGGAGCATCACGTGAAGACATTACCGCCGGAATCGTCACCTCCATCGTCTCCAATTATCTCAACAGAGTCGTGGGGAACAGGACGATCGGGCAAAATATCGTTTTACAGGGAGGAGTCGCGAAAAACAAAGCCGTCCCGCTCGCTTTTGCCATGCTGCTCAATAAAGACATTCTCGTTCCGCCCGATCCGGAACTGATGGGCTGCTTCGGCGTCGGAATTCTAGCGAGGCAAAAGCTCCAAGAAGGATTTTTGGTCAAAAGTTCTTTTGATATAGACAACATTTTGGCGACCAACATTATTTATGAGAAAGAGTTTATCTGCAAAGCCTGTGACAATTTCTGCCCGATCAGAATTCTCAATGTCAATAATCATAAATACATGTTCGGAGGTCGCTGTAACAAGTACGCCAACATTCGCAAGAAAAAAACTATCAATGAAAATGAAGTGTTCGACTATATCGAAAAGCGCAATGAAATACTTTTCGAGGAATGCGCGCCGGATCCAGAAACTTTTGTCAGGAAAAAAGATGTTGTGGTCGGAATTCCGCGTTGTTTTTCCTTCTACACTTTATGGCCGCTTTACAGCTGGTTTTTTTATAACCTGGGCGTGGAAACTGTTGTTTCCAAAAACATTTCCGGCGAAGGCACCGCGCGGGTGGAAAGCAGTTACTGCTTCCCTGCGGAAATAGCACATGGCGCCGTTCAGGATATTTTTGACAGAAACCCCGATTACATTTTTCTGCCGCATTTCCGCGATATGGAAAGCTACGAAGAGGAAACACCGGCTAACTTCTGCCCGATAACACAGGCCCTTCCCTATTACATTAAAAAGGCCTTTCCGGAAATCCCGGACAGCAAATATTTGGCCCCGGTGGTCAGTTTTATGTACGGCAAAGAAAAGGCCGCAGAGCCCTTCATGGAAATGGCGCTGCAATTAGGCTTCAGTGAAAGAGACGCCAGAAAAGCATTCTTCGAGGCTTATGAAAAGCAGATGGAATGCTTCAAAAAGTTTTCCGAACTGGGTAAAACCGCGATCACGCAGGCGCGCCTCTCGCAGCGGCCGGTTATCGCCATTCTTGGTCGACCCTACAACGCTTTCACCACTGATGCCAACATGGGCATTCCACGCAAATTTAGCACCCGCGGCTATAGCGTTGTTCCTTTCGATATTTTGCCTTTCACTGATGAAACGATTTATCCCAATATGTACTGGTATTACGGCCAGCAGGACATGAAAGCGGGCGCGTTTTTAAAGAAAGAAGACAATATTTTTATCACCTATATTTCCAATTTCTCCTGCGCGCCGGATTCATTCATGCTGCACTATCTAAAATGGATGATGGGAACCAAGCCTTTTCTTATTCTGGAACTTGATTCACACACCGCGGATGCCGGCGTGGATACGCGCATTGAGGCTTTTCTTGATATCATTGAGGGGTACCGCGCGAAAATCTCCTCCCTTCGCGAAGAAAGATATGATAACGGCTTGAGGTTCATCAATAACCGCGCCGAAGATATTTATATCGCCAATATTCATACGGGTGAAAAGATACCCGTGAAAGACAATCCACGGGTTAAACTTTTGCTTTCCAACATGGGACGGCTTTCCGCGGAACTGATTGGTGCGACCATCCGCGGCCTGGGCATCAACGCCGAAACCATGCCTGTCCCGGATATCTACACGCTGCAAATGGCGCGCAACCACGCATCGGGAAAAGAATGCCTGCCCTCACATCTGGTATTAGGCAGCGCCCTTAAATACCTTTCCTCCGATAAATACCGCAAAGATGAAATATATATTCTCTTTGTTCCGACCACGACGGGGCCCTGCCGCACCGGCCAGTATTTTGTTTTTTATGAAAATCTTTTCCGTGATCTACGCCTGGAAAACGTCCTGGTCTTCACGCTGGATTCGGATAACTCCTACAATGAGCTGGGCGCGGAGTTTTCCAAGCACGCCTGGTGGGCGGTGATTATCGGCGATTACATGAAAGACGTGGAAACATCGCTGCGCACTTGTGCCGCCGACCCGGTTTCCGCCATGAAAATTTACGATGATTTGTGGCATAAAATGATTGACGTGGCGGAAAAAGATATTACACAAGTTCTGCCCACTCTAAAAGAAATCGCAGCGGAAATTTCCAGCATTCCTCTTAAAAAATCGATTGAGCAGTGTCCGAAAGTGCTGATTGTTGGTGAAATTTATGTAAGAAGAGACGATTTTGCTGTCGAGGAACTAATTCAGCATTTCAGCCGCCGCGGCATTATCGGTAAAATTTCTAATGTCGCCGAATGGATTTACTACTGCGATTTCGTACGCCATCACGATCTGAAAAAAAGATTGGGACTTATTCCCTGGTATCGCCGCGTCTTTGCTTCGGAGTTCATGGATTTAATTAACTGGAACATCGAACAAATGTATAAAAACAAAGTGGAAAAAAATGTGCGCTCTGCGCTCGGCGTTACTGGTTTGATTCCCTCCTCCCCGCACGATATGCAAAAAATAATGGCCAACACGCAAAAACATTTTGTTAGTCACGAGCTTTATTCGGAAATCAGCATCTCCAGCGGCGTTGCCGCCACCGCAATGATGGACGGCTATTCGGGCATCGTTAATATTTCTCCTTTCGCCTGTCTGATTGGCCGGGTGATAGAAGGATTATTCACCCCTTGGGCCAGAGAAAACAGATATCCCGCAATATCTATAGAAATTGACGGCAATTTGCTGCCGCCCAACGTCTTGAGCAAACTGGAAATATTTATGCTCAATGTTTTGCGTTTTAAAAGCGGCGCCAAGGCCAATACCATGGTTGAAAGAGAAGGAACGGAAAATATTGCCATTAACAGAAAGATCATCAGATGACTCGGTAAACCTCAATGAAATTTAAAATGACCGGAATAATTCTCGCGGGCGGAAAAAACTCGCGCATGGGCACAAACAAAGCTTTTCTGGAACTGGACGGCACCAGTATCATTGAGCGAATAAATTCTGTTTTAAGCGAATTATTCCCGGAAATAATTATCGTGACCAATGATCCCCTGTCTTACACCCAGCTCTCTCCCGCGGTTATTGTCACGGATATCTACAAAAACAAAGGAGCGCTGGGAGGAATTTACGCGGGACTGTTTTTCGCTTCAGAAAATCACGCCTTTATTACCGCCTGCGATATGCCGTTTATCAACAAAGACCTGATTGCTTACCTGGCGGGTCTGACGGCCAATTATGATATTGTCGTGCCGCAGGGAGCGGACGGTATGCAACCTCTGCATGCCGTTTATTCCAAAAATTGCCTGGCGCCCATCAAAAAGAATCTTGAAGCGGATAAACTGAAAATCACCGGTTTTTACAAAGGATTGCGTGTTTTAACGGTTACGGAAGAAAAACTTCAGCCCTTCAACGAAGATGGAAAAACTTTTTTAAACATTAACACCCCCGGAGAACTGGACAAACTCAGGCTGCGGTAATAAAATACAACTCAAAATAATAGGCACGTGTATTATTTCCTTAAAGGAAGCGGTTGCACCCATTTTTTGTTTTCACTGTCGTAAAACCATCTGTCAGTGAATCCTTTTCTTTTAATGGAGTGCGGATTTTCCGCCCAGCGAAGCAACTCCTTGTAGGCATTGTTGATTTTGCGGAAAGATGCCGCGTATCCGCCCATGTCGGGATGATGTAATTTTGCCTGACGCCGGTAGGCATTTTTGATAATCGTTTTGAGATGCGCTGATTCCAGGTCGGCTTTATTTATCCCCAAACAGGACAAAGAACTTTTCTGTATAGAATAATCCGTCAATATTTTAGGCCGCGCGGCGGCGATCATCGGAGCTTTTTGAGCCAGGCCTAAAACATGACGCGAAGCCAGGTATTTCTTTTGCGTCTTTTTTTCCTCTTCCCACCAGGCCTTCCCCAGTTCATTGGCCATTCTGCCGAAATCTTCCGAAGGTTTATGCCCTCGGTTACGCAGGTAAGAAAAACGAAAAATCTCCTTATAGCCGCCGGCGGCTATGTCCAGATAAATCATACTGTCGGAAAAATAGAAAGCCGCCCAGCGCGTGTTTAAGGCCTCCAGCAGGCCGTTTCTGGCATTGAGCCTTTGGCGCAAAATCTGGCGGCAGCGTATCGAACAATAACGGCGGTTATTTATGTTTTCTGTTGTTCCACAGGAAAGACAATAGTTCTTTTTAGTTTCGTGTTTAATCGATACTGCTTTTGAGAATGACATCTATTTTGCTTATTTCATCCGACATGACTATTTTCAGTCATAAATGTTTTCTATTTTATTTTCGTTTTAAGATATTCCCTCGCCAGGGAAACATTAACATGGACAACACCCTTATTCATGTCTTTGAGGGGATAATTGTCCGTAATAGCCGGTAGATTATCCGCGTCACGCTGATTCTTTACAATCGCTCCCGCTTCGGCATAACGGCCGTCCGGTACTTTCACGCCCATCAGAATGACACCCGGTTCAATGACACAATTTTTACCGACAAAAGATTTAAATACCAGCGCTTTCATCCCGACAAAGGTATTGTCCATAACCACGGCTGGTCCGTGAATCTGCACCTGATGCGCCAAAGACACGCGGCTGCCGACATATACAGCGTATTTCTTCCCATTTACTTCCATCAGATTTTTTTCGACTGGTTTTCCATCAGTTTCCGTCTCCAGCGCGTGGATGACCACACCGTCTTGAATATTGGAATCATCTCCCACATAAATGGGCTGTCCTTCATCGCCGCGCACGCAGGCCGTGGGCGCCACCATGATATTTTTCCCCAGGATCACATTGCCGATTACGGCTGCCAGCGGATGCACATAGGCGGACGCGTCAATAATTGGCTCCAATACCTGCTGGCTGAAATCTGTTTTAACGTTTTTATGAATCATTTTTTCCTCCGTAAATATTTTATCGGATTATGAGCGTGTCTTACTTTTTTTAATCGGTTTCTTTTCCATTTCCAAAAGTCGCTGCCATACTTCTTCCACACTTTTTTCCGTTTCCGCCAGACCTGACCGATTATCAATAACAATATCCGCCAGCGCCACTTTTTCAGCGATGGGCATCTGACTTTGAATTCTTTTTTGCGCTTCCTCGCGACTCAAATTGTTGCGCGTCATCAATCTTTTTAACTGATCTTCCTCTGTGGCCAAAACCAGCACGGTTACATCAAAAAGATGCTCTCTTTTTACTTCAAACAAAAGCGGTACGGCAGCGATTATTATGGCGTTTTTTTGCTGACGTGCGATTTTTTCGAGATGGTCGTGCCACTCCAAAAAAACATAGGGATGGACAAGCTCATTGAGAATTTCCCGCTTTCGGGGATCGGAAAAAACAATTCCGGCAAGCTTTCCCCGGTCAATACGCTTATCCGTGAGCAAAATGTCTTGCCCGAAATATCCGACTACCTTTTCCCATGCCGCCCGGCCGGGTTTCTGCACTTCATGAGCCAGAGTGTCAAAGTCGATCAAATAAGCTCCGCGCCGGACAAACATCTCCGCCACTGTTGATTTTCCACAGGCTATCCCTCCCGTTAATCCGACATTAAGCATAATCAGAGCACTCTTTTAATTACGAAAAATATTTATCACAATCCAAACACCGCAAATACAGTTCATTTGCAGTTTAATTCATAGATTATACGCAGGCCTTCCAAGGTCAGCATCTCCTCGACTTTTTCAATTGATTTTGTCTCCGGAGCGACCACGGCAGCCAGCCCACCGGTGGCAATAACCATAGGATTGGTCTTCGCTTCTTTCTTCATCCTCTCTACGATACCATCAATCAAGCCGGCGTAACCAAACATGATACCCGCCTGCATCGCGCTTACCGTGTCCTTGGTGATTACCGCCTTGGGCTTGCTGAATTCCACGCGTGGCAGTTTTGCGGCTTTTTGGAAAAGCGCTTCACTGGAAATGAAAATACCCGGCGCGATGCATCCGCCCATATACTCGCCTTTCGGTGAAATATAATCAAAGGTCGTGGCCGTGCCGAAATCAATAATGATTGCCGCCTTATGGTATTTATTATAAGCGGCGACCGCGTTGACAATTCTGTCCGCGCCTACCTCCTTGGGATTATCGTAATAGATAGGCATGCCGGTTTTTATGCCCGGCCCGACGATCATCGGTTTGACGTTGAAATATTTTATGCAAAGCGGCTCAAGGATATTCAGCATCGGCGGCACAACACAGGAGATAATAATCGCTTTTATTTCTTTTATTTCTTCTGTCTTAATTCTGCTTGATTGGTATAAATTAAAAATCAGCATGCCGTATTCATCCACCGTATGGTCCGTCTCGGTGCGTATGCGCCAGTCATGGATGAGCTTATCTTCGTCGAAAAGGCCTAAAACGGTGTTGGTATTGCCCACATCAATTACCAGCAGCATTTTTATTCTCCTTTATGATCGATGCATCTCCGGCCATAACCCTGATTTCTTTGCCTTCCGCTGGCTTTACAAGCAGCGCCCCATCTTCGTCTATGCCTTGCGCTATTCCCCTGATGATCTCTTTGTGGTAATTTATCTGAACCTCGCCGCCGATAAGCATCGCGCCTTGTGTCCATTTTTGTCTGATTTCCTCAAAGCCGCCATCAATCAGTTTTTTATACCATTTTGAAAGATTTTTATACAGATTTATTAAAATCTCCCCGCGCGAGAGCGCTGCTCCGGTTAGCATCATGAGCGAAGTCGCGCTTTTTTCAATATCCGGCGGCAAATCATTGTCGCTCATATTAACGTTAATGCCGATGCCCAAAACAATAAAATCTATCTTACCAGCCTCCGCCTGCATCTGCGCCAGAATGCCGCATACTTTTTTCCTGCCTATCAAAATATCATTGGGCCATTTGAGCTGAATTATTTCGGGACAGAATATTTTCAATGTTTCTGCTACCGCCAGACCCGCCATGATGGTCAGGCGCGGCGCGGCGGCAGGCGCAAAATTCGGCCTTAATAATATTGAAGTATAGATATTCGCTTTCGGCGGCGAATGCCATGATCTCGCCAGCCTGCCCTTACCCGCCTTCTGCTCGTCAGCGATTACAACACTGCCCTCCGGCAGACCCTGTCGCCCCAGACGATACGCCTCATCGTTAGTTGAGCCGATTTCCTCATAATAGTATATTTTATGGCCGATTATTTCTCCGGCAAGACTTCTTTCAAGCTTGGGCAGACAAAAATCCATAAATCATCAAAAGGGGAAATATGCTTAAAACAAATTAAGCCCAAACCAATCTCTTGACTTCTTTGAAGATCGCCTCTTTTACCGGATATAGGTCTTCCACTACTTCATCCGGCATAAACCAGAGTTTTATCTCTTTTTCGGCATCTTCCGGGCTTGAAGAAGCATGCACAACGTTTTCAAACACGCCTGCTCTGGTCACGCGGCCGTATGCCCCGCGGATGGAAACAGGATTTGCTTTTTCCGGATCCGTATCGCCGACAATATCTCTTATTTTGGTGATCGCGTCCTCTCCCTGATAAACAAGCGCCAGCACACGGTGAGTTTTATGCACATCTCCCATGATGTATTCGATCAGTTCTTCAAAAAAAGGCTTATCCTTGAGATGTTCGTAGTGCTTTTCCGCAAGCTCTCTGCTCACGCGCACTACTTTCGCGCCCATGATCGTCAGCTTAGCTTCCGATAGACGGGAAATAACGTTACCGGTCAGGGATTTGACAAGTCCGTCCGGTTTAATCAGAATTAAAGTTTGTTCAATCGCCATATACTAACTCCAAATAATTATTTTTTATTATTAATCTTGAGGGAGATATCCGCCGCGCGCACTGAGTGCGTGATTTCGCCTACAGAGATAAAATCCACGCCGATTCGCGCGATATCCGCAACATTATCCAAGCTGACGTTGCCGGAAGCCTCGACCAGCGCTCTCCCGCCGATAATTTCCAGCGCTTTTTCCATTTCTTCAAGCGGCATGTTATCGAGCATGATGATGTCCGCGCCGCAATTCAGGGCTTGCGCGACTTCCCCCAGATTTTTTGTTTCCACTTCAATAGCCGTTTTTTTGCGCAGCGCTTTTTTCTGTCTGGTCAGCGCCTGGGTGATACCGCCCGCCGCCGTGATATGGTTGTCTTTAATCAATACGGCGTCATAAAGCCCCATGCGATGATTACAACCACCGCCGGCCTTAACGGCCATTTTATCGAGCAGGCGCAAACCCGGCGCTGTCTTGCGCGTATCTAAAATTCTGGCTTTGGTTCCTGCAATCGCCTTCACGAATTTGTTTGTCTGCGTGGCGATGCCGCTCATCCGCTGCAGCAAATTCAGGGCAACGCGTTCCGCCTGTAATATCGATGCTAGCGGCCCTTCCACGCGCGCGATGATATCTCCCTTTTTTACCGGTTCTCCGTCAGTCACAAAACTTTTAACCTTTATTCTTTTATCCAGAAGAAGAAAGGTCTTCTTAAAAACGCCCATTCCCGCCGCGATGAAATCATCCTTGGCCAGTGTCTGCGCGACGCCTTTTGCCTGGGGCGGCACTGTGGCCCGCGTTGTTATATCCCCCGTGCCAATATCCTCCCTCAAGGCGTTTGTGATTATCTTTTTAATTTGCTCCGCCGCGTTTTTATTTTTCATAATAAGCCGTAACTTTTTATTAAAAACGTGCGTTTCTACACATGAATCTCATTTAGTTTGTTTAAAGCGCTCTCCAGCGCAGCATGTCTTTCCTGAAACTCTCTTAATTTTTCCTCTTCCTTCTTTATGACCGCCGCCGCCGCTTTTTCCATGAAATCGCGATTGGCGAGTTTTTTCGCGCTCTGCTGCAGGTCTTTTTCCACTTTAGTAAGTTCTTTTTGCAGGCGTAATTTTTCACCCGCGATATCCACAATGCCTGCCACAGGAACAAACACTTTTGTGGAATTTATCACGCCCGTGGCGACGCCTTTTGGCTCGTCCAGATTAATATCAACCTTCAATTCCTCGGCGTTGGCCAGGTTGACTATATAGTTTTTCCCAGCATTGATTACTTTCTGACAAGAGGCATCGGGTACGGATATTAAAACCTTTAACTTTTTTGCCGGAGAAATTTGCATTTCACCTCGTATATTCCGCACGCTCGCTATAACATCCATGATATACTGCATATCCCTTTCCGGCTTGGTGTTTTTCCTTGCCTTAACCGGTTGCGGAAACGCGCTTATCATAACCGATCCTTCTTGCGCCTGGGTGAGCGCCTGCCAGAGTTCTTCGGAAACAAAAGGCATGAAGGGATGCAGCAGTTGCAGAACAGTTTTGAAAACATCATGCATTGTTTTCTGGGCGGCGGCGCGCTGCGCCGTTTTTTTGCCGTAAAGCGCGGGCTTGATGAGTTCCAGGTACCAGTCACAGAATTCATGCCAGACAAAGCGGTAAATTGCAGCGGCGGCTTCATTGAAGCGGTACTCTTCAAGGTTCTGATTAACCGCCTCGATCGCCAGGTTTAATCTGGACTTAATCCATTTGTCTGGAAGAGCTTCCTTTGCTTTGGCGGCGCTTTGAGCATCATAATCATTTAGATTATTCATTACCAGTTTAGCGGCGTTCCAGATTTTATTGACAAAGAACTTATATCCCTCGATTCTTTCCGGCGACATGCGCACATCTCTACCCTGCGCCGTGTAAGCCGCCAATGTAAAGCGAAACGCATCCGTGCCGTATTTTTCGATCATCACCAGCGGATCAATTATATTGCCGCTGGATTTGCTCATCTTCTCTCCCTTTTCGTCGCGCACCAGCGCGTGCAGATAAACGTCCTTGAACGGCACATCTTTCATCACGTATAGCCCCATCATCATCATGCGTGCTACCCAGAAAAAAAGAATGTCGAAACCGGTGATTAATAAAGATGTGGGATAGAAATTCTGAAGCGCTTTTGTTTTCTTCGGCCAACCCAGGGTGGAAAAAGGCCACAGCGCCGAGCTGAACCAGGTATCAAGCACGTCCTCGTCCTGCTTAAGCGATTTAGCGCCGCATTTCGGGCATTTGTCCGGGTCAGTTTTGGAAACAATAACTTCAGAACAGCCGTTACAATACCATACGGGAATGCGATGCCCCCACCACAGCTGGCGCGAAATGCACCAATCGCGGATATTGTTCATCCATTCGAAATACGTAGCCTCCCAGCTTTTAGGAACAAGTTTGGTTTTTCCTTCAACCACCGCCTTTGTTGCCTGTTTGGCTAGCGGCTGAATTTTAACAAACCACTGTTTGGAAACCATCGGCTCGATATCCGTTTTACAGCGGTAACATTTGCCTACGTTATGCGAATATGGTTCTGTTTTAATCAGATATTTCCCTTTTTCCAGATCGGCGACAATATTTTTCCGCGCCTCGTAACGTTCCTGCCCCTTGTAAGTTCCGCCTTTTTCATTAATCACACCGCGGCCGTCCATGATGTTGATGATTTCCAGATTATGTCTCTGCGCCATGGCAAAGTCATTAGGATCGGAACCGGGCGTGATTTTCACCGCGCCGGAACCAAAATCCATGGTCACGTATTCATCAGCAATAATGGGTATTTTTTTATTTACCAGAGGCAAAACAACAAATTTGCTTATTTTGTCCTTGTATCTCTTATCATCAGGATGAACCGCCACCGCCGTATCGCCCAGCATCGTTTCCGGCCGCGTGGTGGCAACGATAATTTCTCCTTGGCCATCGGCATACGGATAGCCGATATGCCACAGACAGCTTGCCTCCTGAACAAATTCCACTTCCAGATCAGAGATGGCCGTGTGGCACCGCGGGCACCAGTTGACAATGTAATCCCCCTGATAAATAAGGCCGTCATCAAATAACTTGACAAAAACTTCGCGTACCGCCTGCGAAAGACCTTCGTCCATGGTGAAGCGCTCTCTCTGCCAGTCGCAGGAACAGCCCAGTCTCTTGAGCTGATTGATGATGACACCGCCGTATTTTTCCTTCCATTGCCAGACGCGCGCGATGAATTTCTCACGTCCCAGATCATGACGTGTCAGGCCCTCTTTCGCCAGTTCCTGCTCCACCACATTCTGCGTGGCGATGCCTGCGTGATCCATGCCCGGCATCCACAAAGCGTTATAACCCTGCATTCTTTTATAGCGGATGATTATATCCTGCAGGGTGTTGTTTAAAGCGTGCCCCATGTGCAGCATCCCGGTTACATTAGGCGGCGGGATGACAATGGAAAAAGGCTTCTTTTCGCTTTCATCCAGCGCGTGGAAAAAATTGTTCTTCAGCCAGTAATCATAGATTCTTTTTTCCGCTTCCGCCGGCTCAAATGCCTTGCTTAATTCTTGTCTCGTCATTATGAATCTTTACTCCGCGAACATATATTAATAAATAAAAAGGGCTCTTCGCCCCCTGTTTTAGCTCTTTGTTTTCATAAAAAGTGCGTTAACTTATAGCAGGCGGCTTAAAATCCGTTTTTTTACTTGGCTGCCTAGCCTTTTTTTCCGTATGATCATTTTAAAAATCCTTATCATCACAACCCGTCTTTTGAAAAATGTATAATTATCTTCATAACCTGTCGCTTGTCAAGCAATATTCCTGCCTCCTAAATAAGGTCATTTTCCTGTAAAAAATTTTTAACTTCCGCTTCAATTTTTGACTCATTATCTGGGGCAAACCATTGGATGCTTTTATCTGCGGCAAACCAGGTCATCTGACGTTTGGCATAGTGCCAGGTATCGCGGGCAATTAAAAGCTCGGCCTGTTTCAGGTCATAATCGCCGGCCAGATATCGGATAATCTGCCGATAGCCCAGCGACTGCATTGGCTTGAGTTTTTGGCTGTAGCCGCGCTGTAAAAGGCCTCTTACCTCATCGACAAAACCTGCCGCAATCATCTCTTTTGTTCTGGCTGCTATTCTCGCCTTTAAAATTTCGCGCGCAACCCGCAAGCCAATTTTCAACGTACGGTACGGGGTTGAGGAAAAGGCGTGGCGGATCTGCTTTAAAGTAATAGACTCACCGGTCTGATCGAAAACTTCCAGAGCCCTGATGACTCTTACCGCGTCGTTGGGGTTAATCCGAAAGGCCGCCGCCGGGTCTTTTTCTTTCAGCAGTTCGAAAAGATAGATTTTGCCACGCGTTTCACCTAATTTTTTATAATGATTACGTATTCTTTCGTCCACAGCGGGCGTATCGATGATACCCTTGGTGAGCGCGCGTATGTAAAGGCCGGTCCCTCCTGCCACAAAAACCGGTTTTTTTCGCTCGTTAATTTCCCCGATAACCGCCCGCGCTGTCTCCGCATAGAGCGCCGCGTTGAATTCTTCATCCGGATCAACTACGTCAATTAAATGATGCGGCGCTTCGCGTCTTTGCTCTTTTGTCGGTTTGGCTGTCCCGATATCCATATGGCGGTACACCTGCATGGAATCGGCGTTAACGATTTCGCCGCCAAATTTCCGCGCCAGCGTTATCGCCAGAGAAGTTTTGCCGGTTGCGGTCGGCGCGTTTATAATCACCAGGGGAATTTTGCTCATGAATTATTTTCTTTTGAACATTCTTTCGATTTCGCTCAAAGAAATTTTAACGGTGATGGGTCGTCCGTGCGGGCAGGTGGCGTTAAAAGGCGCCTCGGACAGTTCCCGGCAAAGCGCGCCTACTTCGTCCGTGGAGAGTTCGTGATTGGCCTTAATCGCCGCGCGGCAGGCCAACGAGGCGAATATTTCCTCTTTCTTTTCCTGCCAGGAAGCGGACTCATTTTGTTCCTTCAGTTTATCAGCGATGTCGGCGATTATTTCCCTGGCCTGAGCGCCGGATAATATTGCCGGCAGCGCCTTTATGGCTAGCGCGTCCTTGCCGAACACTTCCACTTCCAGCCCGGTTTGTTTGAGTAAATCCATATTCTGCGCGAACAGATCAATCTGATGTGGCGGCATGCTGACAATTTCCGGCATGAGCAACTGCTGTGCTGGTAACTTCTCTCTTGATGTTCTTTTCAGTTTTTCCAGGAGGATTCTTTCATGCGCCGCATGTTGATCGATAAGCAGTAATTCTTCCGTGGCTGAGAAAACCAAATAAGTGCCGGCAAACTGCCCCAAATAATTCAAGCAGGAAAAAGTTAGCTGCTTTTGCTGAGGCTGGCCTGCTTCGGGTAGGGCTTGAGAGTTGATCACAGTTGGTATCGCCTCCATATCCGGAAGCATACCTGAGGCATTCCTGCCACTGGAAGAATAATTCGACGTTTTATCCGTGTATTTCTGCTGCTTAGTCCACGCTTGCGCCGCCGGTTCTTCTTTCTTGTCCGCCAGTCGATAAACAAAACTTCCTTTGGATGCGGAAAGCCCCGCGAGGTGACCGGCGACAGCATTGGAGAGAAGCTCATAAACAGCGCGCGCGTCTTTGAAGCGTACTTCCAGTTTTGCCGGATGCACGTTCACGTCGACGTCCTGCGGCGGCAGTTCGATAAAAATTACGCCTGCCGGATAGCGCCTTGGCGGTATGATCTGCCGGTAAGCGGATAAAACAGCATGTAACAGGCTGTTATCACGTACAAAACGCTTATGGACGTAAAAATAAATATTTTTGGAATTGGCGCGGGTAAATTCTGGATGTGAAACAAATCCTGACAAACTAATATTTTCATTTCTGCCCTGCACGCTGATGCAGCTGGCGGAAAAATCCATACCCAGAACGGCCGCGACACGCTGTTTCAAATCTTTTGTTTGCGGCGCGGTAAACACTTCTTTGCCGTTAACTAACACACGGAAACGGATTTCTGGATGCGCTAAAGCCAGGCGCGTTATCGCGTCCATGCACAATCCCTGTTCCGTTGCTTCTTTTTTGAGAAATTTTTTGCGCGCGGGAATATGGGCAAAAATATTACTCACCAATATCTGCGTGCCCACCGGCGCGCCCGCGGGAGCTATCTCTTTTACCGCGCCCCTTTCTGCTACCGCTCTGATTCCTTCTTTTTCGCCTTCCTTTCTGGTAATCAGTTCCACTCTGGCCACGGAAGCGATACTGGGCATGGCTTCGCCGCGGAAACCAAAAGAAGAAACACTGTAGATATCTTCAAAACAGCGGATTTTGCTGGTGGCATGTCTTTCAAAAACCAGCGGCACGTCAATGGTGTCAATACCCGCGCCGTCGTCACTAACCTTGATTGACTGGCAGCCGCCTTTTTCCAGCTCCACATTTATATTTGCGGCTCCGGCGTCAATGGAATTTTCCAACAGTTCCTTGACAATTGATGCCGGCCTTTCCACCACTTCTCCGGCGGCAATTTTACTGGCAATATCCGCGGATAAAACAATAATATGCTGGGACAAAAAAATACTCCTGCTGATTTGTTTTCTCTTTATAACATTTCAGAAAGACTTGCTAGATATTATCCGGCATGAAAAAAGGCCGCGGTCATTTTACCATCGACCGCGGCCTGCAAAATTATTTTTTACTTTTTTCCTTAGTCCACTACCATCATTATCCGACATTGCTGGAACAAACCGGCGCTTTGCGGCGCGGCACTTATTTTCTGCGCGTCTTCCCTGCTGATGACGACATCTGCCTTACCCATGCCTGATGCTCTTATCGCCTTGATGATGAGCGCGCTGGGCGCCACGCGCGGATGCCTGGGGCCGATCATGATTTCTCGCGTATAGCCGCTCATGCCGAACTGCGCGAAAGCATCACTGTCAACCATTGACGCGGTGTAGATTTCTTTGCCGTCTTCATCCAGAATTTTGGGGAATATGGCCGGCCTTGCGCCCGTGCCGCGCGCGTCTACAACAATTCCCGTAAACGCCACGGGCGCGGCGCTAGGCGTCGCGGGTGCGCCTGCTTCTTTTTTCGTTACTACAAGTAAAGAGTAAATCGCCTGGCCCAGTTCCCGGTATAAAGCTATTCTTAATCTAATTTCCACCGTGCCGTCCGGCATAAATTGCTGATCGGCAACAATGGCGCTTTGAATCAGCGCGTTAACCTGTGTGTTGAGCGCGCTGTTTTGCGCCATGAGATTTACGAGCTTTGCCGAAGAATCCACCTGCACCATTCTGACAATTTCCGTTAGATTGCGTGAGGCCATCTCTTTAGCCGCGCGCAGGGCTACAGGCCGGTTTTGTATTTTTGCCGTCGCGCTGTCTGGCGACGCGCCGAGCCCCATCGCCTCGATGTAACCCATTGACCAGTTGATGGTACCCTGGCCATATTTTTCCACCGATTCCACCGGTGATGTTTTTACCTGACAGATACCTTTTGCGGTAAAGATTAAAAATATACCGGCTATAATCGTAAGGAACACGCATCTTGACCTCATAAATGCCTCCTTGCTTGATGATTAGCGAAAACAATCCGTCAAAAAAACCAATATAAACTCAAGCACTTTTGCCCTAAAAGTAACAAAATCCGCGACACGTTGCAACAGGAATTAAATCTTCCGTATTTTTAATGGTTTACCAAAAAAGCTAACCCTACCCTACTGCATCTTCTTGATATTTTTAAGATAATCCTGCAGGGCGAGCTGCCAGGGCTGCGGCGTTTTGCCGGTGAGCGTGATGAATTTCTGCATGCTCAATACGCTATAGGCGGGACGCAGGGCCGGCCTTGGTAATTGACTTGTTTTGATCGGCCTGACTTCCACATCATCCATGCCCGCTTCTTTTAAAATCCGCACGGCAAATTCATACCAGCTGCAATGACCGCGATTGGTGATGTGAATAATTCCGCGCTGATTTTTAGAAATCAGCAAATCGACCGCCGCGGCCAGATCTTTAGTATAGGTGGGTGAACCGATCTGGTCATCAACCACCGAAATGGTTGAAGGGTGCGTCTGCCTCGCGCCTGACTTCGTCATAGTATCATGAACAAAATATTTCGCTTCCGCTTTCTCCAAAATAGTGCGGACAAAATTTTTGCCATGGACGCCATAGAGCCATGAAGTACGGATGAGCAGATAATCATCGGCAAGTGTCTGCAGATAACGCTCACCGGCCAGCTTGGACGCGCCGTAAACATTTATCGGATTACAGGCGTCGTCTTCTTTATAGGGTTTATCATTTTTGCCGTCAAAAACATAATCCGTGCTGAAGTGGATTATTTTAATGTTTTTACCATGACAGGCTGAACAGATATTTTTAACCGCCTCGGCATTGACGGCAAAGCATTCTTCTTTTTGCGTCTCGCAGGCGTCCACATTGGTAAAGGCGGCGGCATTGACAACTATATCCGGTTTTGTTTCCGCCACCGCCTTCGAGCATTCTTCCGCCAGGACAATATCAATCTCATCTTTATCCATGCCGATAATTTCGTGCCTTAGGGAAAGAGTTTTAAAAAGATCGTTTCCCAGCATTCCTTTATGTCCCAAAAGCAGTATCTTCACGCTTAGTATTTAACCTCCTGCAAAAAAAGGCCGTGCGCGGGCGCGGTGGCTCCGGCGATTTTCCGGTCGCGTGAGGCAATGATTTTTTTCATTTCTTCCGGCAGGCGTTTGCCGCGCCCTACTTCCACCAGCGTCCCGATGATATTGCGCACCATATATTTTAAAAATCCCTTCGCTTCCAAAATTATTTCAATATTGCCTTGTGCAACTTTTTTTATTTCGATATTCATAATTGTGCGCACGCGGTCCTGTACGTCCGTGCCGGTGGCGCAAAAACAGGAAAAGTCATGCGTGCCGAGCAGGTATTTTGCCGCCTGCCGCATTTTCGGCAAGTCCAGATCAAAGCGGACAAACCAGGAATAATTTCTTCCCAGCGCGGGGCGGAGTTTCTGATTGCAGATTTTATAGACATAAATTTTACTTTTAACATCGCGCTGGGCGTGAAATTCAAAAGGAACTTCTTCCATCTCCTTCACCACGATATCTTCTGGCAATACGCTGTTGACGCCGCGGTAGATGCTGTTTACCGGCAATTTGGTGACGCAGCGGAAACTTGCCACCTGATTGAGCGCGTGCACGCCGGCATCCGTCCGACCCGAGCCGATGACGGAAACTTTTTGGCCCGTGATTTTCTTAATCGCCTCTTCCAGCACCTGCTGTATGGACAGGCCGTTTTTCTGCCTCTGCCAGCCGCGGTAGGCGCTGCCGTCGTATTCCACAACTATTTTAAAATTACGCATATTCTTATCCGTCATCCTTACACCGTCTGGGGAATTTATGCGGTTTGCCCGAAAAAATAAAGCATAAGTTTTACCAAAAAATCGTTGGGGAACCCATTTTAGTGATTCAGAGTGTTATTTTTTCTTGCCAGTTTTTTACAAAAAAGCTAGGATTTCCAGAGTCACAAATATTTCTTTTAACATTGAACACTTAAGAAAATCGGCGAAAATTTGAGGGGGAAACGGAGAAGGATTTATGGCGGACGATTCACAGAAAACAACAAAAAACAAAATCAATGAATTTGAGAAAAAAAGCCAGGCCATCAAGATGATGGGCGGCGAAAAGCAGGTTAACAAGCAGCACGAAGGCGGCAGGCTTACCGCGCGCGAGCGGCTAGATCTGCTCTTTGATAAAGGTACGTTTGAAGAAGTGCAGCTTTTTGTGCGGCACCGTTCCACGCTGTTCGGCCTGGATAAAAAAGAGATACCTTCCGACGGTGTCGTGACCGGCTTCGGCAAAGTCAAAGGGCGGGTGGTTTTTGCCGCGGCGCAGGATTTCACCAGCTCCGGCGGCAGCCTAGGCGAAATGCACGCCAAAAAAATATGGAAAGTGATGGATATGGCGCTGGCCGCGCGCAAGCCGTTTGTGGCGCTCAATGATTCCGGCGGCGCGCGCATTCAGGAAGGCGTGCCGGCGCTGGAAGGCTATGGCGGAATTTTTTACCGCAACACCATCGCCTCCGGCTATATTCCGCAGATTACCGCCATCATGGGCCCTACCGCGGGCGGCGCGGTTTATTCCCCGGCGCTTACCGACTGGGTTTTCATGGTCAAACAGAGTTCCTACATGTATATCACCGGCCCGGACGTCATCAAAGCCGTCATCGGCGAGGAAGTTACGCATGATGAACTCGGCGGCGCGCTAGCGCACGCCACCAAAAGCGGCGTCTGCCATTTTGTCACGGAAAATGACAAAGACTGTCTGGAAAAAATCAAAACACTTCTTTCTTTTCTGCCGGATAGCTGCCAAACTTCACTTCCTACGGCACCATGCAAAGACAGCGCGGACAGAATCTGCGCGGAACTCGACACCATCATGCCCGATAAAGTCAACCGCGCCTATGACATGAAAAAAATCATCAAGTCCGTTGCCGATAACGGCGAGATGTTCGAGCCGATGGAAATGTGGGCGCAGAATATGGTCGTCGCGTTTATCCGCGTGATGGGTCAAACCGTGGGCGTGATTGCCAACAATCCGCGTTTTATGGGCGGCGTGCTGGATGTGAACGCATCCGATAAGGCCTCGCGTTTTATCCGTTTTTGCGACGCCTTCAATATTCCACTTCTGACTTTTACTGATGTTCCCGGTTACATGCCGGGCACCGATCAGGAATGGGCGGGTATTATCCGCCACGGCGCGAAGCTGCTGCACGCCTATTCGGAAGCCACCGTGCCGAAAATCACCGTGATTATCCGTAAAGCCTACGGCGGTGCTTATCTGGGCATGTGTTCCAAACAGTTGGGCGCGGATTATGTCATGGCCTGGCCCACGGCGGAAATCGCCGTCATGGGCGCGGAGGGAGCCTGCAACATAATTTACCGCGCGGAGATTTCCGCGGCCAGCGATCCCGCTGTCAAACGCGCCGAGCTTGTCGCCGCTTATGAAGACAAATTCAACAATCCCTATTTCGCGGCGTCACTGGGCATCATTGAAGAAATCATCGCTCCGCGCGACACCAGGGTGCGCGTCATCTCATTACTGGAGGCGCTCAAAGACAAAAAAGAAACAAGAGTGGTTAAAAAACACAATAACATACCGCTGTAAAAATGCGGCATTAAACGTTTTAAAAGAAAAGTTTCAAGGAGGCGGTTATGAAAAAAGCTCTGTTAATTTTTGTCAGTGTCGTTATCATCGTCGTTTGCGCATTGATTGCTTATTTAATCATGTGGCCGGTACCGATTAAGCCGGTGGCCTGGGATGCGCCGATGCCTCCGGGCTATGTGAGTCCCCATGAGGTCAACACGAGACTTGCCGACTTGAAAATAATCGACCTGGGCGCGGAAGCGGGCCCGGAGCATATCGTCATCGGCAAGGACGGCAAACTTTACACTACGGTGGAAAGCGGCAACATTCTGCGCATGAATCCCGACGGCAGCAAGCAGGAGGTTTTCATCAACACGGGCGGGCGCGTTTTGGGTTTTGCTTTTGACGCGCGCGGCTACATGATTGCCGCCGATGCCATCAAAGGGCTTCTTTCCATCAGCCGCGATAAACAAGTGACAATTCTCACCGATAAAGTATATGGCGACCCGATCCGCTATGCCGACGCGGTGGTGGTGGCCAAAAACGGCAAAATTTATTTCAGTGATGCCTCCACCCGTTTTGCTCCCAAAGACTGGGGTGGCACGTTTAACGCGAGCATTCTGGATATCATGGAACAGTCCTCAACCGGCCGTATTCTGGAATATGACCCGGCCAGGAAAATTACCCGCGTGGTGGCCAAGGGATTCAGTTTTGCCAACGGCGTGGCTTTAAGCGAGGATGAACAGTGGCTATTCGTGGCCGAAACCGGCAAATACCGCATTTGGAAAATTTCGGTCAACCTGCGCGATCTGGATATCGCCAGCGACAGCAAACTGGCCAAAGTAGTTTTTGAAAATCTTCCCGGCTATCCCGATAACCTGATGCGGGGGTTGGACGGAAAAATCTGGGTGGGCCTCGTTAAACCGCGCAACCCGGCAATTGATAAAATGATGCCTAAACCTTTCATGCGTAAATTAAGCCTGCGCCTGCCGCGCGCGCTTTGGCCCGTTCCCAAACCGTATGGCCATGTCTTTGCCTTTACCGAAGACGGCAAGGTGGTTGCCGATCTGCAGAATCCCAAGGGGACTTATCCGGAAACAACAGGCGTTACGGAAACCAAAGACCGGCTCTACATTCAGAGCCTGCATGCCAAGGGCCTGGGTTGGTTGGCTAAATAAATTTTGGGGAATATTTTTATCACAAATTACCAACTTGGTTTTTGCTCTTTATTATCGCAAAATGCCAAGTAGTGAAGTCCGCTTATTAGTTGTTTGAAAAGGACATTTTTCTTTTTGCATTTTTTCTGGGAGGAAGTAGGATATCCAAAATATCGGAAAAAACCAAGTTGGTATATTAATTGTTAACTTCACCTATAAAACAAATAAATCACCGCAATTATAATAAAAACAATCTACACCGCATAAATGCAGACCATGTGGCGGCGGTAGAATTCAATGCCTTTCTGGATGCGCTTGAGCCCCCAATAATTTTCTAAAACGCTCCAGACGAAGATATTCCAGATTATCCGAGGAAAATCTTTCTGGGAAGGAATCAATATCTTACAGCAAGCTTTACAACATACCTGATAACTCTTGACTTTTATGCATGTAATATGCATACTAATATGCACATATTATATGAGGTAAAAAGATGAGAACAACATTGAATATTGACGACAGCCTGGTGGACAAAGCTTCCAAAATTACCGGAATTAAAGAAAAAACAGCACTTGTTAAACGAGGGCTGGAAGCGCTTATTGCTATGGAAAGCGCCCGTAGATTAGCAAAACTCGGCGGCTCACAGAAACAGCTTAAGGAAATACCCAGAAGAAGAGGGGCATGAAAGCCCGTGGTTCTTGTTGATACATCCGTTTGGGTAGCGCATCTGAGAAATGGAAATGATGAATTAGCGGATTTACTCAATAACGGAGAAGTCCTGTGTCACCCCTTCATCATCGGAGAATTGGCTTGCGGCAATCTAAAAGACCGGACGCGCATCCTATCCTTTCTGAAAATGCTGCCAGAAAGTATTGAGGCCGAGCACGAAGAAGTATTGTCGTTTATTGAAAATAACCGACTGATGGGGAAAGGCATCGGCTATGTGGACGCTCAACTTATGGCATCTGCTAAATTAACCGGCGTTATGCTCTGGACATTCGATGCAAAGTTGGCACACGTTGCAGATGGTCTAAAACTGAAATATAAAAGCAGATAGACTTTAGGATACCGCAGCATTGATCTATTTTTTGTCAGCAATAAAACAAATAAATCACCACAAGCAGAATAAAAACAGTCTGCACCGCATAAATGCTGAACATGTGACGGCGATAGAATTCGATCCCCTTCTGGATGCGTTTGAGCCCCCCCAATAACTTTCTGAAACGCTCCAGGCGAAGATATTCCAGATTATCCGAGGAAAAATCCTTCTGAAAGGCGAACATGGGATAGGCCGCGTAAACACCATCCTTGAGCGGCCGGAAAAGCGTATCGTTGGCGATACCCTGCCAGGGCACGTACGCCAGCGTCTGCGCGTAATCCCTGTTTAAAGCATACGCATGGGTCAGGCTCTGATAGCGTACTTTCTGCACGCTGGGATTTTCTGTTTTACGGCTGGCGCGAATCAAGGCGCCAAAGAGAAACACTTTCCAGCTTGGATTTTGCTTTAAATATTCCACACAACTTTGTAGCCGTCGCGGGTCAAAGCCTTCAAATCCAACGTCATCTTCAAACACAACTATATTTCGCGCGCCCGCCTCCAATCCTTTTTGGAGGCAAAGCATGTGCGATTCATAAATCTGCTGCATGACATCGTATGCATAGCGCTCAACAACCACAAAATCGACGCGGTTGGCTAAGCCAACTTTGGCAAATTCTTCCCGCGCGGATTGGCGGCGGTCTTCACGCTCCCGTAAAGAAATACAGTAGAGTCGATCAAAATAATCCCAGGCGGAATTTTCGCTTTTCATGCTTTGCCCAAATGAGTATTTTTCTGCCGCAAGCTATAATACGCGCCTTGCCCCCTGTCAAGAAACAGCTTCAGTCAAACAAAAGCAGTTGCGCAAATACGAAGGCTTGTGTATTAATCAAATATGTACACGATCAGAAGAAAAATCGCTGATTATCTTATTCAAAAAAAATCCATCAGCAAAATGATGGAAAACCCCGTGGATTTGAGCCAACTGCGCCAACGCCCGACAAAGCGGATGATCTGGGGCTGGATTCTCATGGCTTTCAGCTATGTCATCGGCTGGCCGGCCGTTGCCGCGCTCGGGGTGCTCGCGGTTTGGTACAAAGAGCCGCTTATCGCGGTAATCGGCGGGCCGACAATTTATGTTATTTCGTGCCTTGTTTTTATTTTGGGGGCGTGGCTCGCGCACGCGCCGCAGCATCTGGGAACGCTCACCAAATACGCCAGTCAGGCATTTATCAGAAAATATTCGACGAAAAGCAAAATATCATGCCCTGAAGAGAACTAAATCACGCAGCTTTCAGCGGCTGTATTTTTTTAATCTCTGATTTGTGTGATTGCTGGACTTCCCAAAGATCGTACGCACACTGCGCGTTTAACCAGAATTCAGAAGTGTTGCCGAATAATCTGCTCAGGCGTAGCGCCATAAGCGGTGTGAGGGAGCGCGTCTCGCGCAATAATTCATTAACCGTCTGGCGGGAAACACCAATCGCTTTCGCCAGCGAGGCCACATTCAGATTGTAATCAGGAAGAAAATCTTCTCTCAACATCTCTCCTGGATGGGTAGGCTTTATTTCTCTTTTTCCATTATACTTAATATTCATTTGTTTACCCTAAATGATAATCGGTTATCTCAACGTCATATGCATGGCCGTGAACATACTTGAAGCATATTCTCCATTGATCATTTATTGATATAGCGCATTGCCCTTCTCTGTCGCCTTTCAAAGCATGAAGTTTGTTGCTGGGCGGTACTTTTAAGTCTTCAAGGCATGTTGCCAAATCAATATATTCCAAGCGACGCAACGCTCTTTTTATAATATCCGGCTGAAATTTTTTCGATGTCCCCTTAACATACAAATCTTTTGTATGCTTGTCGGCAAATTTTTTATCACGGCTATTTTGTAACGTATTGCGTGACATTTATCAAGATTTTTTATTTTTTCAGGCGGGGGTCAAGCGCATCTCTGATACCTTCGCCTAGCAGATTATAGCCCACCACGGTGATGAGAATCGCCAGACCCGGATAAAGAGAGAGCCACCAGGCGATATCGATGTTGTCCTTTCCGGCGGTTAAAATATTGCCCCAGCTCGGCGTGGGCGGCTGCACGCCGATGCCTAAAAAGCTCAGCGCTGATTCCGTAAGAATCGCCCCGGCAATGCCCAGAGTCGCAGCAACCAGAATTGAGGCAAAAGCATTGGGCAGAATATGCAGAAAAATGATGCGCGCGTCGCTCGCGCCGATAACCCGTGCCGCCTGGACAAAATCACGTTCCTTGAGCGAGATGAAATCCGCACGCACCAGGCGTGTCACGCCCATCCAGCCGGTAAGGCCGATAACAATCATAATATTCCAAATGGACGGCTCCAGGAAGGCAATTACTGCGAGAATCAGAAAAAAAGTCGGAAAACAAAGCATAATATCGACAAAACGCATGATGGCGGCATCCACCCAGCCGCCGTAAAAACCGGCGATGGCACCCAGAATTGTGCCAATGATAATGGCAATACCCGTGGCGACAAAGCCGACTTTCAGAGAAATCTGCGCGCCCCAGATCATGCGGGAGAGAACATCACGCCCCAACTGATCCGTTCCGAAAAGGTGTTGCCAGGAAGGAGGCGCCAGAACATTTTGCAGGTTAATTTCTCCTGGATCATAGGGAGCCAGCCACGGCGCCAGGATAGAGACAATAAAAAGCAGTAAGACGATTCCCGCGCCCGCGACCATCAGTTTGTTTTTGTAAAATGCTTGCCAAAAGCTCATATACTTAGCGCCCGTTTACGTGAGGCATTTTTTACGAAATTCTGATGCGCGGATCCGCCACCGCGTAAGAAACATCCGCGATTAAATTTCCCAAAAGCGTGAGAATCGCGCCAATGAGCAGAATTCCCATCACCGTCGGATAATCACGCGCCATCACCGCCATGTAAAATAGCTGTCCCATACCGGGAATGGCAAAAATCGTTTCAAAAATCACGCTGCCGCCGATAAGCCCTGGAATAGAAAGACCTAAAATGGTGATGACAGGCAGAAGCGCGTTGCGCAGAGCGTGTTTATAAATCACCGCACGCTCGGAAAGTCCCTTGGCGCGCGCCGTCATTATGTAATCCTGGCGGACTACCTCCAGCATATTCGCACGCATGTAGCGCGAAAGCCCGGCCAACCCGCCGAAGGCGGAAACCAGGACAGGCAAAATCAGATGTTTAATCAAATCGACAAACTGCGCCCAGCTGCTCAGATATTCATAATTTAGCGACCTGAGTCCCGAAATCGGCAGCCAGCCCAGATGAATGCCAAAAAAAATCATCAGCAAAAGAGCCAACCAGAAAGTGGGCACGGCAAAGCCGACAAACACCACCACCGCCGTAATTTTATCGAAAAGCGAATCCTGATGCACGGCGGAAAGCACGCCGATGGGTATGGCCACGGCAATGATAATCAGCAGTGATAAGAAATTGATGGAAATGGTGATCGGCAGGCGCTCCATAATTTTATCCGCCACCGGGCGGTGATCGCTGGCGAATGATGTTCCCAGATCGCCACGAATGATTTTCTTCAGCCACGACCAGTACTGAAGAGGAATCGGCTTATCTAGCTCATACAGGGCTTTCAACCTCTCCTGCATTTCCACAGTCGCCTTGGGATTCATCTGCATCTGCAGATCGGTGGGAGAACCGGGCGCCAAACGCATCACGCCAAAACAGATAATGGTGATGCCCAGAAGTAGCGGAATCATGAAAATCAGTCTTTTGACGATGTATTTAAGCAATTGCTGCTCCCCGTGGTATTTTCGCGACCAAACGTGCCACTTAAATAAAATCCAAATAACACTCTTTTTTGATGCTGTTAATTGACTTCCAGAGTTCTTTCTGATTGTGCGCCTCAATCGTGAGCACGGGCTTTTTTTTGTTTTTCTTCAGCCACACAAAAAGCTCATCAAAAGGAAAAGTGCCCTGGCCCACCGCCAGATGCTCGTCTCTTTCTCCGAAATTGTCGTGCAGATGAAGCTGCCCCAGATATTTGCCCAGTTCCCTCAGCCATGCTTTAAGCGGCGCGTAGGAAAACGCGTTGAAATGGCCGGTATCCAGACAAAAACATACGGCATCCGAGGCCAGCGCCTCGAAAAGCCGCCGCAGAAGACGCGGCTCCTTATCATAAACATTTTCCAGCGATAAAACCGTGCTGTGCGCTTTGGCCAAATGAATCAACTCCGTCCATGATTTGACGGAGGCCTCCAGCCACAAATCGTCGCAATCAACGTAATAACGGTCATCAAACATGGGGTGGCAGACAATGCGCAATGGCTGGAAATGCGGCGCGAGCTCTATCGCCTGTTTCATTCTGTCCACGCTGACACGGCGGATTTTGTCATCAAGCGCGCCTGGGCGCAGATCCATGAAAGGCGCGTGAAAAGTGACCTTGAGGCCGGCATCTCTGATAAGCCCTGCCGTCTGCCTGCATCTTTCCATATCCATGTCTTTTAGCGCGTATTGGCTGAAATATATTTCCGGATTGAGTTTATTCCTGATTATTTCCGACTCATATTGAGGCAAAAGATGATAAGGAATATGCACCTGAACCTTGCTGATAACGTCCTGCATGTCTAAATCCTTTTGTCAGAGAGATGGTTTTTGTTTATCACGGCAAAAATATTTTCACAACCGCCAAATATCTGTAAAGGGAATTTGCTCCTCATTTTTTATGTGGCAAGCATAAAAAAAATAGGTTAAAAGAATAAATAAGACTTTGGCCTTTGGCCTTAATCCCTTCATAAGGAGTTTTTTTTGGCGGCAAAGAAAGACGAAACACGCAAGCGACTGCTTTTGTGCATCAACGCGACCCTGCAGAAAAAAGCCAAAGACATTGTTGTTCTGAACGTAAAAAATATATCCAGCTTCACCGACTACATGCTTGTCTGTTCCGGCGCGACCGATAGGCAGGTGCAGGCAATTTCCTCCGCCATTCAGGAATATCTGAAAAAAGCCGGCATCAGGCCGCTGGGCGTGGAGGGGGAAGATAACGCGCAGTGGGTTTTGCTGGACTACGATGACGTGGTAATTTCAATTTTTCAGGAAAATATACGCTCGTTCTACGATATAGAAAATCTGTGGGACGCGCCTGTCATGCGCGTTGACGAAAATAAAACTCAAATAACGCGTCTCCATAAAGATATGTCCTGAGCCGTCATGGGCGTCTTAAAAAACATCGCCGATATTATCTTTCCACCCGCGTGTCTGGGCTGCGAGGAAATTCTCGCCCGCGAGGAAGATAAATATTTCTGCCCGGACTGCCGCCGTCAAATCAGATTTTTAACCGGCAGCATCTGCCCTATTTGCGGCATAACTTTTTTTGACAGCCCGGCGGAAAACCACCTATGCGGCAACTGCATCGAACAAAAGCCTTTTTTCTCTCTGGCCCGCGCCGTCGCGGCCTATGAAAGCGTCATGCTGGAAGCGATACGGAAATTCAAGTATGGGCGCGATTTGTCAACAGGATCGCTTTTGGCCTCTATCATGGCGGATTTTCCCTTCCCGGATTTTGACTGCCGCGCCTATGATATGATTGTTCCGGTGCCGCTGCATATAAAAAAACTGCGGCAACGCGGCTTTAACCAGGCGGTGATTCTGGCCCAGGCCCTAAAGAAAAAATGGCAAATCCCCTTAAATTATTTCTTGCTAAAACGCACTAAATTTACTTTAACTCAGACAGGCCTCAGGAAAAAAGAACGCGAAAACAATATCAAGGGCGCTTTTGCCGTAAGCGACGATAAAGCGGCGGAGGGAACAAATATAATTCTGGTTGATGACGTCTATACCACCGGCGCGACCGTCAACGAATGTGCCAGAACGCTGCGCCGGGCAGGCTCAAGGGAAATAGCGGTTTTAACATTGGCCAGAGTTATTTAAACGGAACTTTTTATGAATAAGATACTGGATCGCGAAACTCTCAAAGAAAAACTCGATACGCTGAAAAAACAAGGCAAAAAAATCGCCTTTACCAACGGCTGTTTCGACATCCTGCATGTCGGCCATGTACGTTATTTGAAAGAAGCGAAAAAAACCGCGGATATTCTCGTTCTGGCGCTCAACAGCGACTCCTCAGTCAAACAAATCAAAGGCGAAAAAAGGCCGCTTGTGCCTCAGGAAGAAAGAGCGGAAATTATCGCCGCCCTTGAATTTATCGATTTCGTGACTATATTCGATGAGCAGACACCGCTGGAGCTGATAAAGATTCTCAAGCCCGACGTCTTGATCAAGGGAGGAGATTGGGCGGAAGACAAAGTGGTGGGACGCGAGGAAATAAAAAAATGGGGCGGCAAATTGACATTAATACCTGAAATCATTGGCAAATCAACGACGAACATCGTCGATAAAATCAGAAAAATCTATAACTGATGACGTCTTGACCTTTTTGTTTTTCGCGCCTTATTAAGACGATTATTTTCCTTTACAAACAATTTTTCATTAGGTAAAAGACACATTCAGTTTTTTTAAGGAGCTAAAAATTGGAAAAACAAGCAGCGATAAAACCGGAAAAACTTGATGTTTTCCGCAATATGCTTATCCAGAAAATAAACGAATTGCTCAGTGAAGCGGGCAAGACTGTTTCCGAAATGACCAACGGCAAGGAGAATTTTCCCGATCCGACCGACCGGGCGGCGCTGGAGGCAGACAGAAATTTTGAATTGCGCATCCGTGACCGCGAACGCAAGCTGATTCTTAAAATGCAGGAAGCAATCAAAAGAATCGATGACGGCGTTTTCGGTATCTGCGAGGTCTGCGGCGGGCCGATATCGGAAAAAAGACTAATGGCCAGGCCGGTTACCACTCTCTGTATCGACTGCAAAACGAAACAGGAAAAAATGGAGAAGCTCAAGGGAGAATAATCAAAGAGCACATAAACTTCACAAACGCTCCGTCTCTGGGGCGTTTTTTATTTTAAAACTTTCTTTCCGTTTGTGATACCATGTTTGTAGATGTCGCTTTAAATATTCCCCAGGATAAACTCTTCACCTATGCCGTGCCGCCGGAGCTGGAAAAAGAAATCGCCATCGGCAAACGCGTGTTTGTGCCTTTCGGAAGCAGGAAACGAACCGCTTTTATCGTGACCGTTCGCCCCACTTGTGAGCTGGCTGCGGTAAAAACTATACTGGAAATACTCGACGCTGAACCTCTCTTCGACAGCCAGGACTTGGACTTTTACCGGTGGATCGCGGAGTATTTCCTGTACCCACTGGGAAAAACGCTGGCGGAAATAATTCCCGCCGGCGCAGAAAAAAAAGACTTGCGCTGGGTAAGTCCCCTGCCCCTGCCTGATGATATCTTCATTTCGGCCTCGCAAAAAAGCATTCTGGATACGCTGCAACTTTACCCGCAGGGAATTTCGCTGAAAAATCTGGCTGGTCTCTGCGGCGCAGTAAATGTCGCCACCATAAACAGGCTGCACCTTATGGGGCTTTTATCCCTAGAAGAAAAACAAAAAAAGCATCTTGCACGCCGCACGGAAAATATTGTCAGTCTTACCAAAAAAAGCATTGCCGAAATAAAATTGACCGATAAACAGCAGGCGCTTGTTTCTTTTCTGGAAGAAAACGGCCCGTCCACCATGGCGCAAATAACCAGAGAGACAGGCATATCTGCCGCCGTCTCACGTGGCCTGCACAAAAAAAGGGTGATCGCTTATTCAGCATGCGAGGTACTCCGACGCCCTTCACTTTCCTCTTCCATAAAGAGCGATAAGGCCAATCATGAACTCAATGAGCAACAAAGAACCGCTTTTGAGGAAGTATCCACCAGTCTTAACAAGAAAACTTTCACGCCGTTTTTGCTCCATGGCATTACCGGCAGCGGCAAAACAGAAATTTATTTGAAAGCCATTGAACTTACCATCAAGGCCGGCGGCGCGGCCATTTACCTCGTGCCGGAAATCGCGCTGACACCGCAGCTGATTGCCAGAATTTCGGGCCGCTTCGACGATGACAAAATCGCTGTTTTGCACAGCGGCATCGCGCAATCCGTGCGTTACGATCAATGGCGTGAAATCAAGCGCGGTAAAATAAAGCTGATAATTGGCGCGCGCTCCGCCATCTTTGCCGCACCGCCCGATTTAAAATTGATTATCGTAGATGAAGAACATGATTCCTCCTATAAACAGGATGACCGCCTTTGCTACAATGCCCGGGATTTGGCTGTCCTCAAGGCGAAACTGAACAACGCTGTGGTAATCCTCGGCTCGGCCACGCCCAGTATCCGCTCTTATTACAACGCGCGGACGGAAAAATATCGCTTGCTGGAATTGCCGCAGCGCGTGCATAACCGGCCGCTGCCGCTTGTGCAGATAGTCGATATGAAAAAACAAAAGGAAAAAACGGGAAAAACTCCCCTTCTTTCTGATAATCTGGTTGATGAAATAGCCAGGACATTGGAAAACAATGAACAGACGCTGCTTTTCCTGAATAAACGAGGCTTCGAAACGTTTCTCGTCTGCGCGGATTGCGGTTATAATTTCCGCTGTCCGAACTGCGCCGTCTCGCTGAAACATCATCTGGCGGAAAATACCATTAAATGCCATTACTGCGATTACCGCCAGAAAGCCATTCCGCAGTGCCCATCCTGTCGGGGAAGCCGCGTGATCAGCTACGGCGCGGGCACACAGAAGCTGGAAAAAGAAATAGAAAAAATATTCCCGACCGCGCGCGTGCGGCGGATGGATGCCGACACCTCCTCCGGCAAGAACGTACAGGAGAAAATTCTCGAAGCTCTCCAAAACAAGAAGATCGATATCCTTGTCGGCACACAAATGATCGCCAAAGGACATGATTTCCCGCTGATCACCCTGGTCGGCGTTGTTGCCGCGGATACTTCCCTGAATATGCCTGATTTCCGCGCGGCGGAAAAAACCTTTCAACTGCTGACGCAGGTGGCAGGCCGCAGCGGACGCGGCAACAACCCGGGCAAAGTAATCATTCAAACTTTTAATCCACAGCACTTCGCGTTGCGTCACGCGCAACATCATGACTACAAATCGTTCTATGCTGAAGAGCTGGATTTCCGCCGGACTTTCCAATATCCGCCTTTCGGCCATATCGTCAACATCCGTCTCTCTTCGTCAAAAAAAGAAGAACTGCTTTGCGCTTCCCAAAATCTGGAGAAGAAAGTAAAAAGCTCGGCAAGCGCCTGCTCTGACGCGGTGGAAATAATCGGTCCCGCGCCCGCACCTTTGGCTAAATTAAGCGGCCGCTACCGCTACCAGATGCTTTTAAAGGGCGCACAGATAAACACATTGCGCCGCTTGGCGCAGGAACTGCTGCAAGACCATAAAAATAGCTTTGTGAGAATATCTGTTGATGTCGACCCGGAAAATTTTATGTAAATCCGCACTTTTTATTACGGGCTTTAAACTATCCCCGCATTAAGGCGCCAGATGGAAAAATTAAGCACGGCGGCGAAACTCACCCACAGGAAATAAGGAACCATCAGCAGAGCCGCGGGGCGATAAACACGCGCAAAAAGAATTATTGTCGCCAAAATTGCCGTCCATAATATGCAAATATCGGCGAAGGCCAGCGCCGGGCTGTGCAAGCCGAAGAAGAACCAGCTCCAGGCGAAATTAAAAATTAATTGTATCATAAAAAGCGAGATTGCCGCCGACGATAAACGCGCGGTGCGTCTTTCCCAGATTAGCCAGAGAGCAACGCCCATCATCACGTAAAGCACGATCCACACCGGAGCAAAAACCCAGCCGGGCGGCGTCCATAACGGTTTGCTCAACGCGGCATACCAGGCATCGGGACGATTTACCGCTCCGGAAATCATCCCTGCCGCCAAAGTGATAAAAACACACGCAAAAAGAGACGGATACGATTTTTTCATTATTTTCCGCTAATACTATGAAGAATTATTATTTGCCGCTGGATCTTCTCCAAGTAAACACCCACTTATCGCCGACTTTCTTATAAAGAAAAATGTCTTCTTTGAATTTTCCCTCCCTCTCGGTGCTATAGCTGGTGTCGGGGCGAAAACTTATCTGCACGCGGTAGGTATCGGAACTTTTTTCCAGCGGGTTCATCAAAACAATTTCGCCTGTCGGATACACCTTCTGAAAATCTTCTTTAATCAAATCTACGGCAGGCTGATCACCGCAACCAAAGAGAAGAAATACGGCAAAAATTAATAACCACTTCTTCATAATTTCCTCCTAAATCTATGATCCTTAATATGTTGCCTATACCTTTCCCCCCGTAAGGTACGTTGTTTCATTTTTAATACTACAAAATTTTCATTATTTCAAAATAAAAAGATACCTTGACACTACGGCCTTTTCCTCTATGATGTTCACCCAATAAACAAGGAGGATCGGTTATGAATCCGCTACGCATTGTTTTTATGGGCACACCATCATTTTCCCTACCGGCTCTCCAGATGCTGCATGTCGCAGGATATGAAATTGCCGGCGTCATCACGCAGCCGGACCGTCCCCAGGGACGGGGACAAATCGCCGCCGCGCCGGCAGTCAAAATTCTCGCGGAAAAATTAGAACTGCCCGTTTTTCAGCCCGAGAATATCAGGGAAGAAACAAGCATGGAAATTATTAAGAGTTTATCCCCGGAGATGATTGTGGTCGCGGCGTTTGGACAAATCCTACCCAAAAAAATCCTGGATATTCCCCCTCGCGGTTGTCTGAACATCCATCCCTCGCTCCTGCCGAAATACCGCGGCGCCGCGCCAATCAACTGGACACTAATCAAAGGAGAAACAAAAACCGGCGTAACAATAATGCTGATGGACGTAGGAATGGATTCCGGCGATATCCTGACACAGCAGGAAACAGACATCATTGCGGGGGAAAATTTCGGCCATCTGCAAGACCGGCTGGCCAGGCTCGGGGCTCAGCTTCTTCTTTCGACAATCGACCAATTTATTGCCGGCGCCATTGACCCTCGTCCCCAGGATAAAGAGGCAGTGACTTTCGCGCCGCGTTTGACCAAGGAAACCGGAAAAATAAACTGGCACGAAAGCGCCGTTAATATCTACAATCTCATCCGTGGCTTGAGCCCCGCGCCCGGCGCGTACAGCTTCTTAAACGAGAAAATGATTAAAATTTACGCGGCGGAACCATTGGTGGAAGAAACCAATAAAACACCCGGCACAATCGTTGAGGTTGCCAAAGACATAATCAAAGTTGCCACAGGCGATGGTCTTCTCCTGTTAAAGGAAGTGCAGCTCGCCGGGAAAAAAAAGATGCCGGTGCAAGATTTCCTGCGCGGCTATCAAATAAAAACCAATGCCGCTTTCGGTTCATGATGGCATGCCTGATTATTCAATCCGGCGCGGCATGCCGATATTTAAATTCTTGACACCGCTCTTTAATCTTAAATATAATAATTTTCAGTTATCACTATTTTTCACGGGGAGGCTTCTTTGCTGCGTTATTCAATCTTCACCACGCCGGTAATCAAATCTGTTTTACGCGGTTTATCTCTTACTTTATTGAAAATACTCGGATGGAAAGCCATTGGCCCGCTGCCAAATTTGCCAAAATATCTGGTCATTGTCGCGCCGCACACTTCCAACTGGGATGTTTTTTATGGAGTCATGCTGGCTTTCGCCCTGAAATTGGATGCCCGTTTTCTGGCAAAAAAAGAATTGTTTCGCCGGCCCTTCGGGCCGGTTATCGAGTGGCTGGGAGGAATCGCCACCGATCGATCCGCGCATTCCAATATCGTTGAAAAAATGATCGAGGAATTCAAAAAAAGGAGGGAATTTGTTCTAGCCCTGGCACCTGAAGGAACTCGCCACAAAGTAAAATACTGGAAATCCGGGTTTTACCATATCGCTACGGGCGCCGGCGTTCCCATACAAATTGGCTATATCGATTACGCGACCAAAACCGGCGGCGCGGGGCCGCTTATATTCCCCACCGGGGATATCGCACGCGACATGGTCGCCATACGCGACTTTTACCTGCAAGTTAAAGGCAAGCGCTCTGAATTGACGAGCCCGGCAGCGGTTCCCACGAATACTTAAACTTTCTTCGTAACCGGCATAAAACGACTCTTTGTGATTTGTTTATTCCTTTTTTAATTTTGTCATCAAATAAGAACTTATGAAGAAATCCATCAGGCATCTGGCGACGGATATTCTCACGCGGGTGAATCGCAGCGACGCGTTTGCCTCTCTTCTTCTTGACGATTGCCTGGATGCCAATCAACTGTCGGGCACGGCGGACGGAAAGTTGCTTACTTACCTTGTTTACGGCGTTTTGAGAAATCGCGGCCGGCTTGATTGGATTATTGCGGCTCTTTATCGCGGCGAATTCGAGAATCTTGACGAAACTGTTAAAAATATTCTGCGCATTTCTCTTTTTCAATTAACAAGCAGCGACCGCCTGCCCGCTTTTGCCGTAGTAAACGAAGCGGTAAAAATAAGCAATTTAATCTCTCCGCAGAAAAGCTCTTTAGTCAACGCCTTGCTGCGTAATTATTTGCGGCGCGGGAATAATATTCCTTTTCCTGCTCCCGAAAATGGCATGGCAAAATACATATCCGTAAATTATTCCCATCCCTCCTGGTTGGTAAATGAATGGCTGAACGTTTTTGGTCCCGAAAACACGCAATCCTTATGCGCTTCGAACAATGAGCTACCACCCGTGACTCTCCGGGTTAATACGCTGAAAATATCACGCGCTGAATTGATCGCCAAGCTCAGCGCCGATGGTTTTCATCTTGCACCGACCAGGCATTCGCCGGACGGCCTCATCATACATCAAGGCATCCAGGATGCCGTAAAAACTGAAGCATTTTCCGCCGGTTTTTTTCGCCTGCAGGATGAAGGCGCCCAATGCATCGCGTATCTCGTTGTACCGGAAGAAAACAGCAATGTTCTTGATGCCTGCGCAGGAAGCGGCGGCAAGACTGCGCATCTGGCGGCGCTGATGAAAAATCATGGGCGAATTCTGGCAATAGATAAGAATCCCGCAACGATTGAAGAATTAAAAAAGGAAGCTCGGCGGCTGGGCGTAACCTGTGTTGAGGCATATAAGATGGATTTAAGCTACGGCCTGCCAGATAAATTAAGCGGCAGATTTGGTTTTGTCCTTGTTGACGCGCCATGTTCCGGTACAGGCACGCTACGCCGCAATCCGGAAATAAAATGGCGCCTGCAGCCTGAAGATATTCCTAAAACTGTGCGGCGACAAAAAAAAATTCTTGCTGAAGCGGCGCGAGCGGTGAAAAACAACGGAAAATTGATATACTGCACATGCTCGCTCTTGCCGCAAGAAAATGAAAATCTCATTAAAGAATTCATGGCGCAAAACAGCGAATTCTCTCTTTGCCCTCCACCGGCTGACCTCGATAAAAGCCTTTTTGACGGTGACGGATTCTATCGCACCTATCCGCATATCCATAATACTGACGGTTTTTTTGCCGCCGCGCTCCGGCGTAATTAACCCTCCCGCCTAATTTAAATTGACGAATAAAATCAAATAATGCTAGGTAACCAGATATTTTTTTGAGGTACAGTTTATGTTCGTTAAGCAAATGCAGGTAGGGCACATGGCCGTTTTCGCCTATCTGGTGGGGGATAAAATCACCGGCGACGCTCTGGTTATCGACCCGGCGGATAATGTTGAAGACATCATCCATGTGGCACAGCAAAACAAACTGCGCATTAATTACATCGTCAACACACACGGACACGTTGACCATATCGGCGGCAATGCCGAGATGAAAAAGCTTACCGGCGCGAAAATCATCGTGCATGAAGCTGACGCGATAATGCTTACAGCGACACCCGCCGCCATGCTGAGAATGTTTGGCGCGGCGCAGTCTCCCCCCGCGGATATCCTGGTAAAAGACGGGCAAACCATTTCCACGGGCAATGTGGAGCTTAAAGTCATTCATACGCCAGGGCATTCTCCGGGCGGCATCTGCCTGTACACTCCCGGCTTCGTGTTCAGCGGCGATACGCTGTTTGTGGAAGCGGTCGGCAGAACTGATTTGCCGGGCGGATCCTGGGAGATTATGTGCAACGCCATCAAAACAAAACTTTTTACTTTGCCGGAAGACACCAAAGTCATGCCCGGCCATAATTACGGCCGTATGCCTACCTCGACAATCGGCCATGAAAAAAAATATAACCCTTTCTTACGCTGAAGGAGCAAACAATGTCTGACGCAATTGCGCAAACAAACTTCCCTGATTTAAAATTTCTCAACCGCGGCAAAGTGCGCGATTTATACGCGGTGGGAAATAATCTGCTGCTTGTCGCTACCGACCGCATATCAGCATTTGACGTAATTATGCCCAATCCCATACCCGGCAAGGGCGTAATTTTAAACCGCATGTCCGCCTTTTGGTTCAGGCAAATGGAAGACATTATCGGCAATCACATCATTTCCACAAATGTGGCCGATTACCCACCGGAATGTTTTCCCTATGCCTCAAGTTTGGAAGGACGCAGCATGTTGGCGAGGAGGGCCAAACCCCTGCCCGTCGAATGCATTGTGCGCGGGTACCTTTCCGGATCGGGCTGGAAGGATTATTGCCAAAGCCGCAGCGTTTCCGGCATTAAGCTGCCTGAAGGACTGAAGGAATCGGCAAAACTGCCGCAAACGATCTTCACGCCGACAACAAAAGCGCCGGAAGGACAACATGATACGGCAATCACCAAAAAAGACATGGAAAACCTCATCGGTGCGGAATTGACCGACAAAGTGATAAATTTTTCTATTGCCATTTACGAACGCGCCGCAGCATCGGCCTTGAAGGCGGGAATTATTATTGCCGATACAAAAATGGAATTCGGCCTCGTCGGCGACGAACTAATTTTGATCGACGAATTGCTCACGCCGGATTCTTCGCGTTTCTGGCCGGCCGCTGAATATGCCGAAGGACGTGGACAAAAAAGCTTCGATAAACAGTTCCTGCGGGATTATCTTTTATCCATAAAATGGAATCAAAAGCCGCCCGCGCCCGATCTGCCGCCTGAGATAATCAGCAAAACGAAAGAAAAATACGAGGAAGCCTACCGCAGGCTGGTTCCTTGATTTAAACTGTTGACTTGGCGTGATTGATTATTATATTAGCGCGCGTAAATTGATACTGTTATTAAGGAGTTATCCTTGAGCGGCAAAAAACTTCCTGACTACAGGCTAAAACAAAAAATTCTCTACATCGACGCGACTGATGAAAAAACGCTTATTAATTACGGTGATCTTTTTTTTGCTGAAGGGAAATTTTCTGACGCCCTCGAGTTTTACAAAAAAGCCAGGCATTCCAAGGGGATAGAAAATATAAAATCCCTGGCGATGGAGACCGCGGATGTTTTTCTCTTCGAGCAGTCCCTGAAAGCCCTGAATAAACAACCTGCGCAAGACGACTGGGAAAAAATCGGACAAAATGCCATTACTCAGAAAAAATATTATTTTGCCAGGCACGCGCTGGAAAAAGCAGGCAAGCAGGAAGATCTTAATGCGCTGCGAAAAATGATGGAAGCGGAAAGTCACGGAAACGAAAAATGATCAAAAAAGATTATTATGAGGTTCTGGGCGTAAAAAGGAACGCCTCAGAAGAAGAAATAAAAAAAAGTTACCGGAAAATAGCCATGCAGTGCCACCCGGACAAAAATCCGGGAGACAAACAAGCGGAAGAAAAATTCAAGGAAGCGGCTGAAGCCTATGAAGTGCTGAGCGATCGACAAAAACGAGAAATCTACGACCATTATGGTCACGAGGGGCTCAGTAACAGCGGTTTTCAGGGTTTCAGCGGTTTTGAAGATATCTTCTCCCACTTTGGCGATATCTTCGAAGATATTTTCGGCTTCGGCGGCGCAAGAGGCAGATCCCGCTCCTACGCCCGCGCTGGCGCAGACCTGCGCTATGATTTGAATATTTCATTCATGGATGCTGCCTTTGGGTTATCAAAAACCATCGAAATATCCAAACTGGCAACCTGTGGCCAATGCGAAGGCAGTGGCTGCGCCCCCGGCGCGCGCCCGGAGACCTGCCGTTCCTGCCAGGGCCGTGGGCAGGTGATACAATCGAGTGGCTTTTTCACGATCAGTACCACCTGTCCTCAGTGCGGCGGTCATGGTAAATATATCACCAAGCCTTGCGATAAATGCAATGGCACAGGAAAGGAAACCGTCACCAAAAGCGTTCAGTTAAAGATTCCCGCCGGCGTGGAAACAGGCTCACGCCTGAGGCTGCGCGGCGAGGGAGAAGCGGGTGACCACGGAGGCCCAAATGGTGACCTCTACGTGTTTTTACACGTGGAAGATCATGAATTTTTCACCCGTTCCGGTGATGACGTCATCTGCCGCATCCCAATCTCTTTTGTTCAGGCCGCACTTGGAGCGACGGTAGAAGTACCGACAATAGAGGGCAAAGAAAAGCTTAAAATTCCCAAAGGCGCGCAAACGGGAAAAACTTTCCGCCTCAAAGGCAAAGGCATTCCGCATATTCGTGGTTACGGCCGCGGTGATCAGATTGTGGAAATCTTCGTACAGACGCCTACAAACTTAAGCAAAAAACAAGAAGACATTCTGCGAGAATTTGAAAAACTATCCTTAACGAGCAACGCCTAAAATAATATTTTCTTCGAACAAGGCCGCGGTGATAATCTTTTCAATATCAAGAAATCAGCAGTTGGTGGACTGAAATATTTAATATTGCAATTGCATCAATGATATGTTTTAAAAAACAAACGTCACCGGAGGAATAAACATGAGGAAAAATTTGCTTTCTGCCGTATCGCTGCTTTTTAGCTTATCTCTTTTATGCGGATGCGCCGCTCTGGTAGTCGGGGGCACCGCTGTGGGGGCAGGCGTCGGAACATATTATTACGTTTCCGGTGAATTAAAAACAGACTATCCCGCTTCTTTCGATCAGGCCTGGACCGCCTGCGAAAAAACCGTCGCCGACATGAGGGGCATCGATGTCCAGCCTGTCCGCGAAATCGCCCGGGGAAGAATAAACGCCATCATCAAAGGCGAAAAAGTGAAAATTGAAGTAACTTATAAGTCAAAAGAACTAACCAATGTTTCGATTAGGGTGGGATTACTAGGAAACAAGCTTTCTTCGCAATTGCTCCATGATAAAATAGCTGATCACCTGGCCAATCAATAATTCAGAGGCAGCCACAAAACAAATATCGGCCGGGGTATTAATATCAGATGAAAAAAAAGATTATCGCGGGAATATTGCTTAGCCTTGTCCTGGTATACTTATCCGTCCGCGGGATAAACTTTGATGAAACTATCGAAAGCCTGAAAAATATCAAACTGCTGCCGGTTGCCGGCTTTGTTGCCATAGTGCTGGTAATGCAGTTTTTACGCTCCTACCGTTGGGGCGTCATTTTACAACCCCTGCAGAAACTTGACCAGTTTACCCTTTTTGCCGTTACCTCTGTGGGGTTTCTGGCTATTGCCGCCATCCCCGCTCGCTTGGGAGAATTTGCCCGCCCCTATTTAATCGCGCAGAAAAGTGAAATAAAATTTTCATCCGCTCTCGGCACGATTTTTGTGGAAAGAGTACTGGACAGCCTGGCGGTTATATCCATCATGGTTATTTCTCTGACCTTTATGCGCCTGCCTGACTGGATGATAAAATCCAGTATTTTGTTTTTCATTATTGCTTTTTTGTTGCTGATTTTTATTATTGTTCTGATCTGGAAACGACAAACCGCATCAAATGTTGCCCGGAGAATTTTCAGTAAATTGCCGGAAAAACTGGCGCATAAAATTGATGAACTGATCCATCATTTTATTGACGGCTTCAAAATCATCACAGATATAAGAATGCTTTTGTATCTACTTTTCCTTTCGGCGCTAATCTGGTTTGTCGATGTTCTGGCAATCTACATGCTGTTTTTGGCTTTTGATTTCAGTCTGCCTTTCCTGGCCGCGGTGGTGCTCATGATTGTTCTGATTGCGGGAATCGCCATTCCCACCGCTCCCGGTTATATCGGCAACTGGCATTTTGCCTGCATTTTGGGCTTAAGCATCTTCGGCATGGCTAAATCCGAAGCATTTTCTTTCGCCGTCGTTTATCATTTTCTTTCCATCGCCATTGTCGTTGTGCTGGGAATTCTTTTTATGCCTTACAACAAATTCTCCCTCAAAGAGATAAAGGCGCTGCTCAACGGTAAAAAATCTAATAATGGTTAAACTGCTGCCAAAATTTAATTTGCCGCAATCATTACTCTTTCACAACTAATTTCATACTTCTGAGTTTTTTGTGCAAATTGCTTCGCTCGAGCCCAATTGCTTCGGCGGTCTTAGAAATGTTGCCTTCGTTTTCCTCAAGTTTCTTTAGAATAAACTGCCTTTCAAAATCCAATTTTGCGTCCTTCAGGGAATTACTGATGACATTCAGCGAGATATTATCTTCCATGACAAAAGGTGTTTTGCCAAAATCCCTGACCTGAAGTGGCGGAATATTATTTGCCGTGATTTCTCTGGCTGGCGTTAGGATAACCAATCTTTCGATAATATTTTTCAGCTCTCGGACGTTACCGGGCCAATCATGTTCCATAAGCACCGCCAGTGCTTCATCCGTCAATATTTTAGGATCTTCGCCTTCTTTTTCCGCTGCGTCTTGCAAAAATTTTTCCGCCAGTGGCTTGATGTCTTCCTTTCTTTCCCTTAGTGTTGGCACATAAAGGGGGATGACGTGCAGGCGGTAATAAAGATCCTGGCGAAAGCGTCCGGCTTCCATTTCCTTCTCCAAATCTTTGTTTGTCGCGGCCAACACACGCACGTCCATATCGATGAGTTTGTTGCCTCCCACTCTTTCAAATTTCTTCTCCTGCAGTATGCGCAGAATTTTTGCCTGCGCTTTCAGACTCATGTCGGCCACTTCATCCAAAAAAATCGTGCCTTCGTGAGCCAGGTCAAATTTGCCGCGTTTTTTTTCCGTCGCGCCGGTAAAAGCTCCCTTTTCGTGTCCGAATAATTCACTTTCAATCAGTTCTTCGGGAATAGCCGCGCAATTCACTTCAACAATCGGCTTATGCGCTCGATGGCTTAAGTGGTGTATAGAACGCGCCACGAGTTCCTTGCCTGTGCCGTTTTCTCCCATAATGAGAATCCAGGCGTTGGTCGGGGCGACGATGCTGATCATTTCTTTGAGTTCCGTTATCTGTTTGCTTACACCGGTTAGCTCATACTGATGCGCTATCTTTTGTTTCAGCATGACGTTTTCCGCTTCCAGGCGCAAAACGTTAAGCGCGTTGTTGATTAAGATTATCACTTTTTCCAGCGAAAGAGGTTTTTCGATGAAATCAAAGGCGCCTAATTTTGTGGCTTTCACCGCCGTTTCAATCGTGCCGTGCCCTGACATCATGATAACCATCACGTCAGGATACTGCGCCTTAATCCTTTTGAGTGTTTCCAAACCGTCAATGCCGGGCAACCAGATGTCCAGCATGACAAGCTGCGGAAGTTCGTCCTCCATTATTTTGAGCGCATCTTCACCGCTGCCTGCCACCAGCACATTATAGCCTTCATCGCTTAAAATTCCTTTCAGCGTCTGGCAGATGCTTTCTTCGTCGTCAACAATGAGGATATTTTCTTTCATGCCTTATAAGTATTTAAGTTTAAATATATTATCAACAACTATTTGCTAAATATCTATTTTACCTCAGGCAACGGGCAAATAAAACGAAATCACTGTTCCACGCGGATAATTATCTGCGACAGTCACCTGTCCGCGATGATCGGAGATGATCGAGTTCACAATGGCGAGCCCCAAACCGGTACCGGATTTTTTTGTTGAAAAATAAGGCTCGAACATTTTCCCCTTATGGCTCGCCGGGACACCTTCGCCATCGTCGGCCACTGCAACAAAAACCTTATGCGTCTGTTCATCATAAGTCATGGTTATTTCGATTTTCCCTCCCCTGCCGTCGATTGCCGCCACCGCATTATCCAAGAGATTTATCAATACGCGATTCATCTGCTGCGCATCAAACTCAAATTTCGGTAAACTTATCGCTTTATTGAGAATAAACTCTATATCTTTATGAGCGTCCTGAAAAAGGAAAACGGATTCGGCCACAACTTCATTCAGGTCGTTGACCGATGGCGTCGTTACGGGCATTCGCGCGTATTGCGAAAATTCATTTACCAGATTTTTAAGCACATCGACCTGGTCAATAATCGTCTGCGTGCATTCTTTAAAAACAGAACCCTCTTCGCCAAGCTTGTCGCCGTATTTTTTCTGCAGCCTCTGTGCGGAGAGTTGCACCGGTGTAAGCGGATTTTTTATTTCATGCGCCATTCTACGAGCGACTTCACGCCACGCCGCAGCTCTTTCCGCCCTCTGTAATTGCGTTAGATCCTCAAAAATGACGACCATACCAGCGTCTTTGCCTTCTTCGTCCTTAATTACAGTGAGAGTAAGAAGAACGGTAAGAGCCCTATCTTTGAATATCAACTCCACCTGTTTTTGCAATACGCCTTCCTGAGTTTCGTTTATTTCCTTTAAAAATTCCTCGACGCGAATGAGATGCTCCGATACCATTAATTCGCGAAAATTGCGGAATAAAACATTCTCTGTTTTAATATCGAGCATTTTTTCTGCGGCCTGGTTTATCGTTGTGATAACGCCGTCTTTATCCAGCGAAATAATTCCCACGGAAACATTGCTTAAAATTGTTTCGATATATTTACGGCGTTGTTCCAGGCTTATGTTTGCCTGCAGCAGACCATCTTTGCTTTTTTTCAAATCTTTTGTCATCTTATTGAACGATTTTACCAAGAGGCCTATTTCATCATCCGCCTCAACATCAATCTGAATATCCAAATCACCCTGGATGATTTTGTTTGTCGCTTTGGCAAGATTTTGAATAGGACCGGTGATACCGCCCGCCAGCGTTAATCCAAACCAGGTGGCTAAAAAGATAATGATGAGCGTGACAATAGACATCGTTAATATATAGCTGAATTTTATGGGATTTTTTAAAATATTGATTTGACCGTACTGTTGCGTGGCATCAGCAATGCTTCTTAATTTTTCCGCAAACCCCTTAGGAACATTGTAATTAACGGAAATACGGCCGATGACCTCTGAGGGCACGGCGTAGGAAAATACCGGCGCCACTCCCACTATTGTTTCTCCAGTATTAGTTGTTTCTACAGTAGACACTTCCTTACCGGCGTAAATTTCTTCCAGTAATTTCGGCGAGAGCATCGCCGGCATCATCTCCGGGTGCTCAACATCAGGAAAAACAATGTTTTGCGGCTGGAAATCAAAATAAACCTCGACCATCCCCAGATTATAATTTTTTTGTCGCTGTTTGATAAAATTCTGCAGATATTCCAATCTTTCTCGTTCGTAAAGACGGTTCTTAGTAATATCTGAGCTGATCTGTCGCGCGTTGAATTTCGCCTGCTCCGCCGCCTGCTGGTAATAAATCTGGGCCACCTCCAAAGATTTATTTAAGGCATCTCCCGTTTTCACGTTAAACCAAAATTCCAGACCATAAGAGAGAAAATTTATGGCAAACAAAAATAATAACACCGTCGGTACGAGAGACAATCCGACAAAAGCAGCGACAAGCTTCGTCCTCAACCTTGATCCAATAACGCCACGACGATGCTCGTAAAAAAGCTTTACTACGTTCCGAACAATTAAAAAGAATAAAAGAAGTATTAAAATAATAAAAATCATGTAAAGGCCATAGACAAATACATTCGCCAAATAGGGCATACCCTCATCGGTGAATATATTGCTGGCTATTATCGTAAAGATAATCGCTAGGAACCCGACAACGACGATAATTACACGTTCACGGCGCCTTTTCTTTATTTCTTTTTCATCTAGATATGCTTTTTTACTTTTCCTAACCATTCTTTCACACAACCACTATGCGTGGATAAATTATTTCAAAATAAACTTCTGTTTATACCAGGCCGTTGCATAATCCCAAAATGAGACAAAGAAAAAAAGACGCTCCAATCTCAGCGGGAGGCGCACTTTATCTATGGTGACCATTGTTTTAAGGTAATAATTCTTATTTCTTTGCAGATCAATAATCGGAATTACGATAATGCCGTTAAAATCTGCCATTGCATTTTGCGCACTGTATAAATCACTGAATTCCGCCGGCTCAGGTTTATCCGCGCCGGAAACAATGAATGTTTTTTTAAGATTATCGTATTTAATAGTCCGTCTGATTTTACTGCTTTTGATTTTTTTGCTCCAAATATACGGCCTTTCCTCATAAACTCTTATCTGAAGGATATATTCTTTCGGAACTCCGGCCATAATCTCTGATACAATATCATCTTTAAATCCATTAACCAAACGCGCATACAAAAGAACATTTGCTTCGTTATTGGTGATGATAAAGTCTGCAATTTGCGGAGCTGTAATATTTTTATTGCCGGCACACGAAGTAAAAAAAACCAGGATACACAAAGCAACAAACAAAATTCTTAACTGCGCCATAATCTTCTTCACCTTATTTTTTAAATTATTAAATCTCAGATCATCCGCTTACCGGCCACTTCACGTTTTGAATCATAAATAGTTTATATCACTAGCTTATTAACGCACGTCCAGCGTGTCACCCGTATAAACTTAATTGTTTATACTAGGAAACATAGTAATAAAAATCAAGGTTATTTTGATTTACGCCGGCACGGAATCGAGAATGGTGAAGGAAGGAATTCTCAAAGAATTAGCGCTTGACGAATCACAAGGATTATCCTGATAGTTTATTATTTCCCAGGAGTCCTTTTGCCTGGTCAACTCCTTGAGCAATAAATTATTCAAACGATGGCCTGATTTGTAGGCGATAAAATGGCCGATGATCGGCATACCTAAAAGAAACAAATCACCAATGGCATCAAGAATTTTGTGTTTGACAAATTCATCCGGAAAACGCAGGCCGTCTTTGTTAATGATTTTTTTATCGTCCAGAATTATCGCGTTATCCAAAGAACCGCCCAGACCAAGACCCTTCGCCTGCAAATATTCCACTTCTTTGAGAAAACCAAAAGTACGGGCAGGAGAGATATCCTTTTCATAAATCTCATCGGAGAATGTCATGCTGTACTCCTGCTTGCCAATGACATCGTGACTGAAATCGATCTGATAGGTGATTTTAAATTCGTCTGCGGGCAAAAAGGTAGCGCTCGCGTCCCCCTCTTTAACTGTAACGGGTTTTTTAATGACTAACATTTTTTTTGCTTTTTTCTGAGCATGCGTGCCGACTTCCTTAAGGAGATTGACGAAAGGAAGGGCGCTGCCGTCCATAATCGGCACTTCGAAAGAATCGAGTTCAACTATCGCATTATCCACACCCATGCCGCTAAACGCGGAAAGTATATGTTCAACTGTAGCTACTCTTGTCCCGTTCGTGCCCAGGGACGTAGCCAACGTTGTGTCGCAGACATTATTGAAATCAGCGTGAATTTCGGGCGTATCCGGTAAGTCACGTCTCCGAAAAACGATTCCGGTATCCACACCGGCGGGTTTGATTTTCATTTTTACCTTACGGCCGGTATGCAATCCGATATTGGAACAATTGATTTCTTTATTTAAAGTACGCTGAAAATACATATTCTTCTCAATTTTTCTTAAAATAACAGCAAATCCTATACCATAATTGGAAATTTTCTCTAACTTGTAACTATATGTAATTAATAATATTATTTAATTGATTTTTTTAAGAATACGGTTTGATTCGCTAAAAGTGTGTCAAATAAGCCACAGTAGAGCTTATAAGAATTCTCATCATTATATTTTATAAAATCTTTCCTTTTCGCTGTAAATACATCCACAATAAGGCTGGCGATAAAGGCCCATTTCCTTGGAAATTCTGACACCCTCCGACCAACCTAAACGAAAATCCTGATAATAAAAGTCAATGCCTGCTTTTCTCCCAAGATCATGCGCAATTTCAATAATAAGTTGATGATTTTGAAATTTACTGTAAAGCAGTGTCGTTGTGAAAACGTCGTAATGATACTTCGTCGCGACGCCAATCGCGGCCTGCAAGCGCTCTTTATAACAATAGGCACACCTGTCTTTATCTAAAAAGGCAGTATGTCTGAGGAATTCTTCCAGCGGATAGCTTGGCGACCAGATTACCTGTAAATCCACACTTTGAGCGTAATTTTTTAATGTCTGGCTACGTTGCAGATATTCCCGGTAAGGATGAATATTGGGATTATAAAAATATCCTGTTACTTCGAAACCTTGAGCGCGTAATATTTGTAAAGGATAAATGCTGCACGGTCCGCAACATATATGCATTAATATTTTCATGACTAAACGGTTTAAATGCTAAAGATCAAAATAATTCGTTTTGCGTTTTGGAATTTTTCAGGCCGAAATGATCGTATGCTTTAGCGCAGGCTATTCTTCCTCTGGCTGTCCTTTGCAGATAACCTTCCTGGATAAGATACGGTTCATATATATCTTCAATAGTTGTTTTCTCTTCTCCCATTGCCGCGGATATATTGTCCAATCCCACGGGGCCGCCGTTGAATTTTTCGATTATCGTTAAAAGCAGCTTCCGGTCCATCTGGTCGAATCCCTGTTTATCTACTTCAAAAAGATCCAATGCGGCACAAGCAATTATATCGTCAATCTTCCCTTGATGTTTTACCTGTGCATAATCGCGAACACGTTTAAGCAGTCTGTTGGCGATACGTGGAGTGCCGCGGGCGCGGCGGGCGAGTTCCTCCGTTCCTGCCTCAGATATCTTGATTTTTAAAATAGCTGCCGAGCGTTTGATGATCACCGCCAGCTCCTGTACCGAATAAAATTCCAACCGGAAATGCATGCCGAAACGGTCGCGCAAAGGAGACGTAAGCAAGCCGGCGCGTGTTGTCGCGCCGACAAGGGTAAATTTGGGAACGTCCAGTTTCATTGACCTGGCGGATGGACCCTGCCCGATCAGAATGTCAATATGAAAATCTTCCATCGCCGGATATAAAATTTCTTCCACAACATGTGAAAGGCGATGTATCTCATCGATAAATAACACTTCGTGATCCTGCATGTTTGTCAATATTGCCGCCAAGTCGCCCGGTCTTTCTATGACAGGCCCTGATGTGACTTTTATATCTACCCCCATTTCCCGGGCGATAATGTAAGCCAAGGTTGTTTTTCCCAACCCGGGAGGTCCGTGCAGTAACACATGGTCAAGGGACTCGCGGCGTTTTTTCGCCGCCTGGATGAAAATATCCAGATTGCTTTTGATTTTTTCCTGTCCGACGTATTCGGTCAATTTTAAAGGACGCAAACTCGCATCGAATTTATATTCATCATCGGCGCCGACCGGATTAATCAGAGGATTCTTCGCCTGTTCGCTCATATAATTTTTTATCAACCTATCCCCATAATATTTTTAAAGTTTTTTTCAAAATTTTGTCCATGGCCATTTCCTGATGCTCGTCGTTCATTACCCGCTCCAACGCCTGCTGCGCAATGCTGTTCTTATATCCCAAATTTATGAGTGCGGAAAGAACATCTTCTCTGATCATATCCCGACTTATTTGCTTTTCCATGCCGGGTGCAGTTTCCTCAGCGGCTATTTTTTTAATTATTTTTTCTTTCAACTCCAGAATCAACCTCTCCGCGGTCTTTTTTCCCAGGCCGGGTATGCTGACAAGCTTTTTCACGTCGCCGTCGGATATTGCCTTGAGCAACTCCTGCACGGAAATGCCGGAGAGAATATTCAGTGACATTTTCGGACCAATACCGCTTACGCCCAACATCAGTTCAAAAACATCTTTTTCCTGTGGTGTATAAAAGCCAAATAAATTGATACCGTCTTGTTTGACATGAGTGTAAACATGCAGGGTAATATTCTGCCCTGTATCCGGCAATTCATAGAAAGTGGTCAAAGGTATAAAAACACGATAACCCACGCCATGCGTGTCCACAATAACGTGTGTAATCCCTTTATGCACAACTTTACCGCTGATAAGGGCGATCATTTCAGATTGTGGTTCCCTTCATGAAATTAGCATGGCAAATGGCGACAGCCAACGCGTCGGCGGCATCGGCAGGCGGTAAAGCCGGCAGTTTTAAAATAGCTTTTACCATAGCTTGAACCTGCCTTTTTTCCGCTCTGCCATAACCGACAACTGCTTTTTTAATTTCGAGAGGCGTATATTCAAAGATCGGTATATTCATAGCCGCGCCGGAAAAAATAGCCACTCCTCTGACTTGGGCCTGCTTGATCAAACTGCGAACGTTTTTACCGTAAAAAATATTTTCCAAGGCAATTGCCTGCGGCTTTTCTCTTTCCATCACCTCGGACAACCGCTGATAAATTTCGATTAAAACACCGGATAATGCGGCTCTCCGGCCTGGTTTAATTTCTCCATAAACGATTTGCTTTAAATAATTGCCCTCTTTGGCGATAATCCCATAACCCGTATTCTTGCTGCCTGGATCAATTCCTAAAATTCGCAAATTACATCCTAAAAACTATTTTCTCAGCTTAATTTCTCCATAACCGCGTCATCAATATCGAAATTAGCGTACACATTCTGCACATCATCGTTATCTTCCAACTTTTCCATCATTTTCAGCATCTGTTCCGCTTTGCCCGCCTCCAGTTTAACCGTATTTGAAGGAATCATGCCGATACGGGCTTCCAGATGTTTGATTCCCTTATCGTCCAACGCCTTTTTTACATTTTCATAAGCAACAGGCGAAGTAATGACTTCGTACTCGCTTTTATCGCTTACCACGTCATCCGCACCCGCTTCGAGTGCAATTTCCATGAGCGTATCTTCATCGATTTCTTTTTTATCGATAACAATGCTTCCTTTTTTGGAAAAAATCCACGATACGCAGCCATTTTCGCCCAGATTTCCGCCATGTTTGGAGAAAATATGCCTAATTTCCGCTACGGTTCTGTTCTTATTATCCGTCATAACCTCCACAAGAACTGCAACACCTCCGGGACCATAGCCCTCATAGGTAACTTCTTCATAATTGGCCGCGCCGTCGCCGCCGCCGATTCCTTTCTTGATAGCCCTTTCAATGTTATCTTTCGGCATGTTTTCTTCTTTTGCCGCTGCTACTGCCTGCCTGAGCCTTGAGTTTCCCTCTATGTCACCGCCCCCCAATTTTGCCGCCAGGGTAATTTCTTTAATGATCTTGGTAAATATTTTGCCGCGCTTGGCATCAATCGCGCCTTTTTTTCTTTTAATCGTGCTCCATTTAGAATGGCCGGACATACGCTGCTCCTTATTGCTTTTATGTTTTGCGTTAATAACACAAGGTACTAACCTTGTAAAGTTAATTGCATGATAATTTCTTAAATAATAGGCACATACGTGCACATTTTGCTTTGACAATCATCTTTGTATCTTATATGTTTCCTCGAAAAAAAGGATATTATTAATGAAAGCTTACCGTGAAGAATTATGGTTTAATCTGCCTAACCGCAGGGGGTTCATTAATATCACCGATCAGGTTGCCGAGTGTATTAAGAAAAGCGAGATTCAGGAAGGCCTCGTGCTCGTCAATGCCATGCACATAACCGCTTCCGTTTTCATCAACGATGACGAATCCGGCCTGCACCATGACTATGAGCAATGGCTGGAACAACTGGCGCCTCATGAACCACTATCGCGTTATTTGCACAACAAAACCGGCGAAGATAACGGCGACGCACACCTGAAAAGACAAATCATGGGTAGAGAAGTTGTTGTGGCTATTACCAAGGGAAAACTTGATTTTGGTCCCTGGGAACAGATATTCTACGGCGAATTCGACGGCAAAAGAAAAAAAAGGGTATTGGTAAAAATCATTGGCGAATGAAAAATCCCCGTGCCGTTCGAGCAGGTCACGGGGATTTATAAATTTCTTTTTTGGGCGCTAAATCACTTCCACAATCAATGCATGCGCCGGACCACCGCTCGCGCAGAGTGAGGCACAACCGAATTTTTTCCCCATGCGCTTAAGCTCATTAATCATGGTAATGATCAGACGGGCGCCTGTCGCGCCAACCGGATGCCCCAGACTGATGCCTGAACCGACACGATTGATCTTGTCCAACGGAATTTTCAATTCGCGGTTGCAGCCGATGACCTGCGCGGCAAAAGCTTCGTTAAATTCAAAGTAATCAATGTCTTCTAACTTCATTTTGGCGAATTTCAACGCGTTTTTTACCGCGGGCACAACGCCCATACCCATGATGCGGGGCTCAACAGAACCAGGCGCGGAAGCAACAATTTTCGCGATGGGCTTGACGCCCAATTCTTTCGCCTTTTCCGCCGCCATCATGATTAAACAGGAACCGGCGTCGTTAAGCCCGGATGCGTTTCCCGCCGTAACCGTACCGTCTTTCTTGAAAGCGGGTTTCAGTTTGCCGAGCGCCTCCATATTGGTATCAGCGCGCGGATGTTCGTCCGTTTCAAAAATCACCGGACCTTTCTTCGTCTTGATTTCCACGGGAACAATTTCTTCTTTAAACCAGCCTTTCTTGATTGCCTCACACGCCCTCTGATGGCTCATCAGCGCCCACTCATCCTGTTCCTGGCGAGAAATTTTGTAGTGGTCGGCGATGTTGTCGGCTGTAATACCCATATGATAGCCTAGAAGAGCATCCACCAAGCCGCCGATCATCAGACTATCCTGAATTTTTTCGCCGTCCGCCAAGCGATAGCCTTTACGGGCGCCAAAAAGCAGGTAAGGCGCGTTACTCATGCTCTCCACGCCGACCACCGCGCCGATGTCAATTTTCCCTAGCATGATTTCCTGAGAAAGAAGTTCCGCGCCGCGCATGGAAGACGCGCACTGCTGATGAACGGTAAACGCGAAAGACTCAACAGGCAATTCCGCACCCATCGCTATATGTCGGGCCGTATTCCCCGGAGCTCCCGCCTGATTGCATTGACCGGCAACAACTTCCTGTATCATGTTCTTGTCAATGCCGGCTTTGGCAAGAGCGCCCTTTAAAGCTACTACGCCCAACTGAACAGGATTTAAACCAGAAAGGGACCCCATATAATCCCCGATTGCCGTTCTGGCGCCTCCTACAATCACTACATCCCTCATAGAAATTTCCTTTCTTGAAAATTATTTAAATTTCACTAAACACATATTATTATTGTCTGTCAGAATTACTTTTGTTGAAATGGTTAAATTCAATATCATTTTTTCTACGCGATACCAAGAAAAATTTCTTATTACGCAAAAATTAACTGATCATCCTGGATTTTATAGTTTAAGCGCATTTTGGCCGGCCAAACCTGCTACACTTTCATTTTTTAATAAATTCACAAAAAAAGGCCCCTTCGCAAAACGAAAGAGCCTTTTATGTTTTAAATCCGGCGGCACCTACTCTCCCACACAGTCGCCCATGCAGTACCA